>ERZ1673752.3487-NODE-3487-length-14985-cov-11.893168_pt1 | contig 14985 bp, 10 predicted proteins | sample MGYA00580195_ERZ1673752 | MGnify/ENA primary metagenome ERZ1673752 (study PRJEB41218, sample SAMN15661744) | gut metagenome | host: Homo sapiens | place: Canada: London | collected 2015-08-20/2019-03-30 | study: EMG produced TPA metagenomics assembly of...
ACCTAATCACTTGCCAAAGTGATTATTATCAAGCCCCTATTATGGGCGCACTGATTGCGTACAAACACCGTTCATAAGGCAGGAGTTCTATAGCAACGAAGGTGAAGAGCACGTGTATTCATTCGACACTGAAAGTCCCATTGTGATGCTTGTCAACGGGCGCACGCAACTATTCCTGCAACAAGGAGACAGTCTGCATGTCAACCTAACATACGAAGGCAAGCAAGTCAACGTGTCAAACATCAGCGGCACAAATGGAGCCGTGTGTGCGAACAATCTGATGCAAAGTGTGGAGGAAGTGAGACGAAACATGCGCTATAGGTCTCAACTTCTCGGTTGTGCGGCATTGAATATCACTCCCCAAAGTCGCATTAACGACTCAAAGACATTGCTCACAAGAGTGCAGGAACTTATAAAGAAAGCGGAGAACATATCGCCGGAGGCCGCCGCATACATAACAGCCGAGACGGAAGGTAGCGTCTATCTGTCTTTCATGGAATACCCCGTAATGTACGCGGATATCAGGAAAGTTCCCGTTGAAAAGCAGGAAATAGGCGACTACTCACGGCTCATGGATGGATTCGCGCCACGCACTGACGCAATGTCTCTCAGTTCTCCCGAATACGTGAGTATGCTTATGCGCTACTGCTTCTACCGCAATGAACTGAAAGCGAGGCAAGAAGGCAAGACTTATGTCTTTCCTAACGAGTTTGAAGCCATGTACGGCGAATTGGCGCAGTTCTATGATGGGGCGGTGCGCGACGCCGTTCTTTACAACGTGATATGTAATTTCATACGTGGCGGAAAAGATGTCGACCGCGCCGATGCCATAATAAAAGACTATAAAGCCAAGTACAATAAAAACGCTTTTTACGCGAAAGTGCTTGACAGTCTTATGCAATGACACAGAAAACAATAGCGACAAAAGACATTATTTTATAACTTGACGGGGCAAACCAACGTCTGACATCCGGATAACTGGCAAGACAATCCTTGTTGAATTCACTTATTTTGATACCGTCCTATTTTGATACCGTCCTACTTGTATTAACACTAAAAACTGTGATTTATGAGAAGAAAAAGCAAGATGCAGTCATTCTGTAAGGCGGCCTTTCTCATCCTCTTCACGCTCCTTTTGCCGGTCGGCATGACTGCGCAAAATCCCATAGGAGGAAGTAATTGGAAAGAAACAAAGGTAACCTTGCGAGTAAGCGATGAACCTTTGGGCTTCGTTCTCCAAAAGGTTGCCAAAGCGGCAGGTGCCACCTTGGAACTTCAGGACGTTGCCATTGTGGGCATCAACGAGCCAACCACGCTCAACGTAATGGACATGCCATTGGACAAGGTGCTTGGTCGTTTGATCGGAAACCAAAACATCCGTATCCGCTACGAGGATGGGAGGCAGATTGTAATTGAGGCGGACAAGACTCAGCCCGCCGTGCAAGAGGTGGAGAAAAACTCCTACATCGTCAACGGACAAGTCATAACGGGCGACAACAACGAACCCGCCGTCGGCGCGACCATTGTCATCACCGATGGAACGAGCAAGACGGGAGGCACAATGCTTGTCGGCTGCATCACCGACGCAGACGGAAAGTTCAGCCTCCGCGTAGGCCGCAAGCAGTCAATCCGCATAGCCTACATTGGCTACGAGACCGTTTCGCACCAAATAACGCGCTCCGAGAACAACCTGAAAATCACGCTCAAGGCCGACGCCCTTAACCTTGGCGAAGTGGTCGTCAATGGTATCAGCCGCCGAAACAAAAACTCCTTCACTGGCGGATACGTAACAGTTGACGGAGACAAGCTCCGCCAGATAAATCCGAATAATTTCCTTCAGGGTCTGCAATATTTCGATCCGAGTTTCAAGATCATTGAAAACAACAACTCCGGTTCCGACCCCAACGGTGAGATGCAATTCCAGATACGTGGCGACCAGTCTCTTGGCAGCACGCGAGACATGAACAGCATGGACTTGATGTTGGACAACGTGTCGAAGCGTCCCAACACCCCACTATTCGTTCTTGACGGTTTCATCGTCTCAATGAGCCGCATCATGGAGCTTGACCCACAGCGCGTGGCCAACGTAACCATACTCAAAGATGCCGCAGCCACTGCCATTTATGGTTCCAAAGCGTCCAACGGCGTTGTCGTAATAGAGACAAAGGTCGCTCCCGATGGAGCTTTGCAAGTCAACTACAACGGTGGCATGACGCTCTCAACGCCAGACCTGACTGGATACAACATGATGAACGCATCAGAGAAGTTGCAGGCCGAGTGGATAGCGGGGCTTTACGACCCGTCCAACCCCACCCAAATGAACAAGTACAACGAATACAAACGCAACGTCTTGGCGGGTGTTGACACCTACTGGCTGTCAAAACCTTTGCGCACAGCGTTACAGAATCGCCACACCTTGTCTGTCGGAGGCGGCACCAATCTCTTCCGCTACAGCCTCGACCTCAACGCCAGCTTCGTGCCAGGCGTTATGAAAGGCTCCGAGAGTGACACCAAAAGCGTGAACTTCGCAATGACTTACCACAAGGAGAACCTAACCGTAGGCGCGACAATCAACCTTAGCGAGAATAACGGTGAGAACTCTCCTTATGGCTCATACTCAAACTATACGTCCATAAATCCATATTATCTGGAGAAGAATGCGAGCGGTGGTTACGACAAGGAACTGGACAACCACTTCGGAACAATCATCACCAACCCGCTCTACAACGCCAATGTGGGAATAAAAGACCAAACCCGCAACCTGACAATCTCCACAGGATTGAACTTGGAATACATGATTCTGAAGAACCTGCGCCTTACGGAATCCCTCTCATATGTGCGCGGAATGGCACGCACCGAGAAGTTTCTGCCTTCTGACCACACGAGCTTCGCCACTGAGACCGACCTGACAAAGCGCGGAAGCTACACGAAGAACACCGGCGAGATGACCTCGTGGTCAAGCAACTTCGGAATAAACTACAACTTGAACATAGGGAAGCACCTCCTAAGCATGTTTGGAAACTGGACTGTCAACGAAGACCGCAGCAACTACGTGAACCTCTATGCCACGGGATACCCTGACAAGCACATGGATGACTTCATCTTCGGTAACACTATGCCTAATAATCCTACGGGAACAGAAGCCATATCCCGCGAGATGGGACTAATCGGACAGGTGTCCTACAGTTATGACAACAAGTACTCTTTCGACTTCAACATCAACAGCGAGAACTCATCTCGCTACTCAGACCACAGCCTCACGCCATTCTGGTCTACCGGTGTCAGGTGGAACGCCCACCGTGAGAAGTTCCTGCAAGGCTACGTCTCCAACCTCGTACTCCGCGCAACGTATGGTATAACTGGCGCGCAGGACTACGACCCCTACCAAGCCATTGAGTTCTACACGTTCTCGAACACCATGAAGTACTACAAGTCATTCGGTGTTCTCGGCGCCGTCTTGGCTGGGCTGAACAACCCTGACCTCAAATGGGCTAAGACCGACAACTTCAGCCTTGGACTTGACCTCGGTTTCTGGGACAACCGCGTGAACATCTCGTTCAACTATTATGACAACATAACACGTCAAATGCTAACCGACTATGACCTTGCGCCGTCTACGGGATTCTCCTCGCAGACCATAAACGCAGGCGAGTTGCAGAACAAGGGCTTTGATGTCATGCTGAACGTGATTGCCTACCAGAACATAAAGAAAGGCATCTATTGGACCATCAGTGCCAACGCCAACCACAATTCGAACAAGATCCGCAAGATTTCCGACTATCTGCGCAAGGTCAACGAGAAGGCTTTAGCTTCCATCACGGCACCTATCCCCGTGTTGCAGGAGGGACATTCAACCACCACCCTTTACACCGTGCGCTCATTAGGCATAGACCCCGTAACAGGCAAGGAGGTATACCTGACACGCGACATGCACCCTACGTTCACTTGGGACTCGGCCGACAAAGTTCCTGTGGGGGACACCAACCCTGACGTAAGCGGCACATTCAGCACCGCCTTCAACTGGAAGGAGTTTTCATTAAGCCTTGGCTTTGCCTACAAATGGGGTGGAATAACTTACAACTCCACTCTTGTTGACAAGATTGAGAACAGCAACATAGCCTACAACCTTGACCGCCGCGCCATGACGGAACGTTGGCAACAGCCTGGAGATGTTGTTCGCTACAAGAAGTTCTCAACCTACGGCGCGGAAACGCCGCAAAGTTCGCGCTTCATAATGAAGGACAACGAGCTTAAGCTCGGCACCCTGAACGTCGGATACCGCTTCAACTATGAAACGTTCAAGTGGCTCAACACGCTCAGCATAAACACTCTCGCCTTGAATTTCACCACCAACGACCTGTTCAGGATTTCCACAATAAAGATGGAACGAGGTCTTGGCTATCCCTTCGCGCGTACTTACACGCTCTCACTTTCGGTAATATTCAAGTAAAAACAGAGTCAGCTAACAATTAAAACAAACACGGTGCGGGGCAGAAAGCTTCCACACCTTAGATATAATAGTATATGAGAAATCATTTAATAACCATAGCTTTGGTCGGCACAATGACCCTCTGTTCGTGCTCCGATTGGTTTGATGTAAGTCCGAAGACAGATGTCAAGGCGGGGGAACTGTTCGAGTCGGAGGACGGCTTCATGGAAGCCTTGGCTGGCATCTACGTGTCCATGACAGACGATGCAGCTTACGGTGACAATCTCTCCTTTGGGATGCTTGACCAAATGGCACAGCTTTACGACATGATACCTGACGGCGCGACCGACAGGTCCGAGATTTATGACTACACCAACACCACTTCCGGCGGATACAACACCAAGGGAAAACTCGCCGACTCATGGGGAAAGGCTTACAACATCATAGCCAACGCCAACAACTTGCTCAAGTGGCTTGACGAAAAAGGAGTCACAGTGATCACCAATGAGCAGACCCGCAACATGATCAGGGGCGAAGCCTTGGCAATAAGAGCATACGTCCATTTCGACATTTTGCGCGGTTGGGGACCCATTTATAGCGAGAACCCGAGCACAAAATGTATGCCTTACCGCACCACGGCAGACAAGGAGAAAATGCCCCTGCTGCCCGCAAACGAGGTGGCGGAGAAGATAATAGCCGACCTCACGGAGGCCAAGGACCTGCTCTCATACGAGTCCACGCTATCACTTGGCGAGACTGCCAACCTTGAACGCCGTTACCGGTTCAACTACCATGCCGTCAATGCAGAATTGGCGCGTGTCTACTGTTACATAGGAGAGGCGGAGAAAGCGGCCAACGCAGCCCGCGAGGTTATCAACAGTTGCGGCCTTGAGTTGCAAGTAACCAACTCCGAAGACCCCGTTCTTTTCTCTGAGACACTCTGCGGACTCTATTTTGACAAGATGCTTGACAACTTCTCGTCCAAGTTCTCCGAGGGGCCGAAGTTCATGACGCAATACTACAGCAACAACACAACGCTGAACCTGCTCTTCGAATCCCAAGGATCATCGGCCGATGTCGACATGCGGGCACGCACAAGTGCCATTCTCCGCTACGCTGACCAGCAGCTCGGCATCTCACGGAAGTACATCCGCAACGACAACTATGTCATTCCGCTGATACGCCTTCCCGAGATGTACTACATTCTCTGCGAATGTTCATCGCTCAGCGACGCCCCGCAGTACATAAATCTTGTGAGGCAGAAGCGTGGCTTCTCAAACACAGCCAACTACGACACATTCGCTTCCGACGAGGCACGCACCACCGCGCTTGACAAGGAGTATCGCAAGGAGTTCTACGCCGAAGGCCAGTACTTCTGGTTCCTAAAGCGCAACAAGATGACATCCTTCATAAACAGTGCCGTTGACGAAATGGGTACGAGCCAGTACGTTTTCCCTCTGCCCGACAACGAAAAGGAATACGGATGGACATCGGATGACGACACCACATCGGACGATACATCCGAGAGCGGAAAATAAGTCGAACCATAAAAGGAGATTACACTTATGACAAAATATCATTCATACATACTCAGTCTTTTGGTGGCCGCTGCGGCGTTCACGTCCTGCTCACCGGAGGAGGTAGACTATTATGACAAGAATCACAACGGAATATACTTCAACTATGAAGACGAGAAAGCCCTCAGCAGAACCATCAACTTCGCCGACTCCGTACTTACCAACCCTGACGAAATTGAACAGACCGTGAACCTCAACCTGCTTGGCTACGTGTCCGACGTTGACCGCCGGTTCGTCATCAAGACGCGCGAGGTGGAGGGCTACCCCTTGGCCACTGCCACCGTTGAGGACAATGTCCTGCCGGCTGGCGCACATGCAATGAAGGCCAAGTTCAAGGTCGCCAAGCCAGAAGAGATGGATCAGACATACGCCGTTGAGCTTTATTTCGACCCTGATGACTCCGGCTCCGACCTCGGAGAGGGTGCCGAGGGCTTCGGCTCCTACATAGTTTACGTTACAGAATCGTACACTGAGCCGAGGCAGTGGTCTTATCCTGCTGGTTCTTACTTGGGTGAGTTCACCTCGGAGAAGTACAAGTTCATGGTCCAGCTGACAGGCAAGACAAACTTCTACAACTATCAAAACTGGCAGAACTCTTACGCATCACAAGCCGTGGATGAAATCCGTGCGTACAACAAGGAACATCCAGACGAGCCATCGACCATAGTCCTGCCGTTCTACTATGACGAACATGCCCCCATAGAATACAGCAAGCCCGACTATTGGAATGAGGATTACGACACCTATATCGGAGAATATAATACCAAGACTTTCGTTGCTTTGGCAAACAACTTAGGTGCCACTACTGCCAATGAGAACGAAGTGTTCCCAAAAGACAAGGAAACATTAGCTGCGATCAAGCATAAATCAGACATTCTGACCTTGATGAAGGCGTTTAACAACTACTGGCATTCTCCGTCAGAATTCAAGTCGGACTATGACGTTGTAGCTATGTCGCCAACTGTTGACTATGACGTCATTCAGCCAGGATGCTGGAAAGAGTACGATGACTATGGGGATAAATGTCTCACATATGAGTATGTCATGAAGTATTACGGCGACTACTCTGACGAGAAATACAAATTTATGATAAAGACTTGGGCTGCCTACACAACCAACACGGAAGACCTTGTCTTCGTTCAGTTGTTCCCCATATATTCAGGATGGAAGGAAGATTGGTCCGGAATGGAAGCAAAGTGGGACGAAGGCTTAGGCGGTGAGGCCGCCATGAAGGAGTGCGCGCGCGTCATCAAGGCCGAGTACGACAAGACCCCGAGTGCTTATAATTTCACATTTCCTACGGTTGAATGACCCTTCCTGCAAGCAAAATTTCACAAAGAATGACTGCCTTGTAACGCCATTCGTAAGGCGTTGGATTCCAACGACTTGCCTGCCGCCCTGCAAAACCTGTTGTTTTACACGCTAAAACAATAGGTTTCAGGAGGAAAAACAGTAAGTTTCGCGACGCAAAACAATAGGTTTCGCAAAACGTTGGCGAAAGGCTCGCAAAACAACATAAACAGAAAAGAATATGAAAAGGACAAAAATAACATCGTTAGGAGTCGCCTTAGGCATCACGCTGACGCTTGCTTCGTGCTACGAAGACAAAGGCAACTATGACTACAGTTTTGACAGTCTTAACGAGATAAAGGGGGTTTCGTTCACACCGGCCTCCGTAACATCGCTCAACGGACAGAAGATTGAGTTCTCGCAGCCCTTGGAGGGCACCGAGACCAAGCGTGTGGAGGTGAGCGTTGACCAGACCCTCGGCACGGGGATAGACAACCTCACCTTCCAATGGGCACGCTCCTACACCGACGCTGACGGAAAGACGGTGAAAGACACACTGACCACGGCGGGCTATCTTGACGTGAAAATCCCGTCAAACCGCCTCATGGAGTACTACGTTCTGCTTAAGGTGAAAGACAAGACCACCGACCTCGCCTACTACACCCGTCTCTACATCAAGACAAGACCCATCTTCCAGAACAGCCTATTCGTACTCCACACGCAACAGGGCGAGACCAAGTTGGGCAACATAGAGACCATAGGTGCGGACACGAACATTCGCCCTGATGCCTACAAGACGGTAAATCCCGATGCCACTGACAACCCCTTCAGCAACAGCATTGGCATGGACTTCCAGGCAATGTATGACATTGGCACACGAGGCACAATTGAAGAGTTTGCCGTTTTCAATAGCAATGGCACATCAAGCATCTACAACCCATTCGGATTAAGCAAACGTGATGACCTCTATCCCTACTTCGTGCTGCCACGTTTAGAGAGTTCCGAGCAGCCGTTTATTGGCGACAAGCTCACAGTAGCAGGCGATTACAGTGCCACTTACAACGACCATGAGCCACGAAGAATACTAATCTCAAAAGACGGTCGCTTCTATGTGGCAGACCAATACCTAAGCTACCACATCCCCGGTGAAGCTGTTCACACTGAAGATTACCCCGACCACCTCACACCAGATATGTACTCCGTTTCTATAGGAGTTGTTACTTTCGACAAGAATCTCCTTTGGGACAAACGTGGAAATCGCTTTATTTATCAGGGTAAAGAGTTCTTTGGTAGTAATGAAACATATGTGTGGCAGTCCTCATCGCACAACCCTGTACTTGACGCACATGTGTCTTTCGACGACTTAGGTTCGGCTTTGAGTCCCGTGGGCAAGACGGCGGTCTTCGCTTACATTTATTACAAGAGTTCAGAAGACTACTCCAATGCCAATCCGTTCTTCGTTTTCAAGGATTCCGACGGCCAGTATTACATCTACGAGCTGACCTATACGGGAAGCGACGACACGGACAAGAAGAGCAGTTCGTCTGACGATGACGAGGCTACGGCCATGTACACCATCACGGGAAAGGCCATGAGCAACTTCACGCCGTCAAGCGACAAGACCATAACCTACTCCACCCAGTTCTCCACGAACTACCTCTTCTACGCCAACGGAGGCAACCTCTACCGCTACAACACCTCAAGCGGCGACAACACCCTGCTGTATTCAGCCCCCGACGGCTACACCATCACATTGGTCAAGCCTCGCTCCTATGACGCAGGCACGTTCACCGCAGACCTCGGACGCTACCTCGTCCTCGCCTTGTCTGACGGCAACGGCAATGGAGCGGTGGCCGAAGTCTACCTCAACACCAGTGCCGATGTTGAGAGCATACTGCCATCCGCGACCACGGTTTACGAGGGCTTTGGAAACATTCTTGACCTCCAGTTCGTGCATGAGTACAACTACACCACACAGGAATAAGCGACAATACCAATGAGAAGACCACTTTGCATAGCGTTTGCAGCCTGCCTTGCCGCAGCAGCTCACGCCCAACAACAAGACATAACCATCCGGGGGACAATCGAAGGATTGTCCTCTGGACGGTTGCTCCTTGTAGCCCAAACGGGCGAAAACAAGACGGACACGCTCGGCAGCGCCCCTTTCAACACCCCACGGTTCACCCTGAAAGGCACGCTGAAGGAACCTATGCCAGCGCAGATTATGGTTCAGGGCTACACGGGAGGCTTCACATTCATAGCGGAACCCGGCCATGAATACACGGCTCTTCTCAAGAATGGCGGCGGAGCCTACATCCGTGGAGGCCGACTGAACGATGAGTGGCAGGCTTTCATTAGGCACCAGACGGACAGAAGAGCTGAGGCCGACACGCTCCGCGCCCACTACGAGGCGGCGAAAGCGCAAGGGAAGTTCCGCAGCGCAAGCCGTGCAAACGACTCGCTGCAAGCCCGCCTTGACCTGCTGCAACACGAAACGGACTCCTTCTTCGCCTGCCATGATGACATCATAGCCTCTTTCACCACATACAGCAATGCAACCATGCGCGGTTTGAACGCCGCGGAGTGCCAAGCTCTGTATGACCGGCTCAGCAACGGAGCCAAGAACACGGTCAGCGCACGCCTTCTGAAAGAGCGCATAGAACGCATGAGGAAGAGCGAGACGGGCGGCACAGCCCCCGACTTCACCCTACCCACGCTCACGGAGGGGCAGACACTGACCCTCAGCAAGGTGAAAGCCAAGATAAAGATCGTTGACTTCTGGGCATCGTGGTGTGGCCCATGCAGGCTGAACAACCCCTCGCTGCGCGCCATATACAACGATTTCCACCCCAAGGGGCTTGAGATTGTCAGCGTCTCGCTTGACACAAAACGCGCCGCTTGGGCGGCCGCCGTCGAAAAAGACCAGTTGCCATGGCTCCACGCTTCTTCGCTAAAAGGGTGGAAATGCGACGTTACGCGCCAGTACAACGTTACGGCTGTGCCCGCCATCTTCGTGCTTGACGAGCATGACAGGATAATAGCCACCAACCTGCGCGGCGACAAGCTACGCGCGTTCCTTGAGGAAAGGCTGAGGTAGGCGACAGGCGGCGCACCGCAAAGTGCCCCACAAAGACTCGGAATGAACTATTGTTAAATATTAAATTTTACTGTATGAAAAGACAAATTTTGCTTATGGCCACCCTCTCAGTGGCCATGCTGGCCTCAGCTCAGTCTGAAAGACGGTATGTCATAACCGGAAGCATGACCACGGACTCACTCTACACCTCCGCGGGAACGGTTAAGAAGCTTTTTCTTACACGCTCCGTGAACGGCTTACAGGTTACGATAGACTCCGCAACGGTCAAGGACAAAAGCTTCGTCTTCAAGGGCGTTGCGCCAGAGACTGTAGACGTGGCCTTCATAACCGGCTTCGACAACGGCTCCATCCAGCTCTTCTTGGAGCCAGGGGAGATTACCGTCAAGCCCTTTGACGCACGCTTCCCTGTGGCGGCACGGGCGGAGGGAACTGCCAATAACGATGTCTTGGCCGGTTTCCAGAAGCTTAACGATGACTTCATAGCACGCATCAGGGCAGACAAGAGCCCACTTCTGACCGATGTTCCTGACGATGTGCGCAAAGATGAAAAGGCGTTTCTGCCTTACCGGAGTGCCGCTTTCTTCGGGAACCGCCTGTACTTTACGGGGGAGACTATGAAGTATGTGCGGCAGCATCTTGACGCTCCAGCCACGCTGTTCATCATAAAATACAACCTGTTCCACATGTTCTCGCCCCGCGTGGTGGAGCGACAGTTGCTCAGAGCCTTGTCTCCCGAGCTGCACGAGCACCCCCTCTACAAGGAGATGGAGAACCTGCTGGCAGCGGCGAAGCTTGCCGTAAGCGAGATGTCGCCAGTGTTTGAGGGACAGACACCTGACGGCCAGACCGTGAAACTGACAGACTTGCGCGGCTCTTATGTGCTCGTTGACTTCTGGGCGAGCTGGTGTGGGCCTTGTCGAAGGGAGTTCCCCTACCTGAAACAGGCTCTTGAGGCCGCGGAACAGTTCGGACGGTTCAAGATTCTCAGCTATTCCATTGATGACAACAAGGACAAATGGCTGAAGAGCATAAAGGACAACCAACTTGAACACGCCAACTGGACGCACATATCCACGCTGAAAGGTTGGTCGTCAGACGTTGTATCGTTGTTCAACATAAAAGGTATTCCGCACACGGTGCTGCTCAATCCTGAGGGAAGAATAGTGACCTTCAACCTCAGAGGAGAAGAGCTTGTACAAAAAATCAAGGCTATTGCCGAGGGAAAGGAGAAGTATGAATAAGTCAAACAAAAGAAGAAAGAAATCAAGGCTATTGCCGAGGGAAAGGAGAAGTATGAATAAGTCAAACAAAAGAAGAAAGAACGCCATGCTACACAGAACACTGCTCGCCTTGGCTTTCATAGGTCTGTCGCTCGGTGTGGCTGATGCGCAGAAAGAGTGCGTGATAAAAGGCACAGTAATGAAAGACTCTATGCGTTACAGCCCGCAACAGGTCAACAAAGTCTACCTCTCAGCGTTGGATGAGTATGACAGGTTCATTGTTATTGACTCCACCACGCTTTCAAAGCCCGACAAACGCACGGCAGGAGCACGAACATTCACCCTCAGACGCAAGCTCTCCGAGGGCGAACCTGTGCTTCTCTACTTCCTGACGGGCTTTGACAACGGCAACATTCAGGTCTTCATTGAGCCGGGGACGGTATCTGTCAACATCAAGGACGCAGCCTTCCCGGGCGGAGCCACTGTAAGCGGAACGCCAACCAACGACCTTTACGCCGAGTATAACGCCATTTCGGATCGTTGCATAAAAGAACAGGAAGACTCACTCCACGCCGCCAAGACGCAAGGAATAAGCTGGGGCGACGAGAAGCAGAGCATGGAGCACTGGATGAGGATAGGCGCGGCAGCCTTGGTCAATGGGAATGCCGAGCGGCTGATGTTCCTTTTAGGACACAACAACAGTCCACTAACGCCCCTGATGTTCGAGAAAGAGATTTACTTCATGTTTGACAAGTCATACGCCGAAATGCTTCTTAAATCCATTTCGCCTGACCTTCACCAGCACCCTTACTACAAATCGTTCAGCAATGTGGTGAAGTCGCTTGACCTGAAGACAGGCGGAGAGTTGCCCGACATCACCCTGAAACTCGCTGACGACGGCCGCAAAACATTGTCAGACTACCGTGGCAAGTTCGTGTTGCTTGACTTCTGGGCCTCATGGTGCGGCCCGTGCAGAAAGGAGATTCCCAACCTTGTGCAGCTGTACAACGACCTTACGCCAGCCGAAAAGGAGAAGTTCGCAATCATAAGTTTCTCACTTGACAACAAAGACAAGGCTTGGCGTGATGCAATAAAACAGCTTGCAATGGACAAAGAAGGCTGGGTTCACGCCTCAGACCTGCTTGGATGGGGCTCGCCAGCCGTAAAACAGATGGGCGTTGACGCTGTTCCCAAGGCAATTCTCATTGACCCTGAGGGCAGGGCAATCTCTTTCACGCTCCGTGGGGAGGAGCTTGTGCGCCGCGTAAAACAAATTCTCGGCGGCGACCTCTACTATCAGGGTGAGCGAAACGACAACCCCGACAATGAAAAGATGGACGCGATACGCGACATCAACAAGTGAAACACACCGTAAAGCCTTTCTTATGACAATCAGAAACATGCTTGCAGCCGTGGCCTTAGCCATGACTGCAAGCCTTGACACCTTAGCACAAGAGGTTCAATACCCTGACTACTACGCACTGAGAGACACCATAGGCAACCGCATGATGGCTTTCTACATGCAGCATCAGGACATGGACATGGGGCTGTCAGGGTTCAAAATAGACGCAGAAATGGGCGACAAAGCTACGTTAGATGGCCTCCGCCTGCCACCAATGCGCAAGAAGAAACTCGCCCCAAACGCCGTCTATCCACTCTGCAAGCCTAGCACATTGATTATATGCCAAGCCGATTACCGGCCTGCTACAGATGATTTCTATCTGGACATCTTCGCCTCTGCCGTAGCGATAACGGAAGATGGCGCATGCCTAACAAACTACCACGTCTTTGAAGACATGCTGAAACCAAGAACAGCAGAGACTCCTGAACGCCACTTCATACGCTTCGCAGCCGATGCAGATGGGAACATATACCCCGTGAAATCTGTAGTCATGACCGATTCGCTTAACGACTTCAGCATATTCACCGTCGATACCCGTAGAAGGAAACTATCTCCGATGCCACTCGGGATTCCTGCAATAGAAGGTGAAGACGCATACTGCCTCTCTCATCCAAAAGCAAACTTCTACTATCTCACACGTGGCATAGTAGCAAGAAACCAGTCTTTTCGAGACCCAAGGACAGGACTGTCAAAGCTTGAAATGCAGATTACGGCTGACTATGCAGTGTGCTCCAGCGGAGGCCCCATCATAGATTCGCGCGGCAACCTCATAGGCATTGTCGGTTCAACGACCTCACTGTATGCCGATCCGAACAAAGTCAAGAATTTCCAAATGTCCATAAAGAAAGCCGTGCCAATAAAGGCTATCCTCAAAGCTCTGCACAACAAGAAATAATATTAATTGCCTCTAACTTTCAGAAACCAACACACCAAGCCAGCAAAGGCAAGGGCGCTATATGCCGCGCTGTCTTCACACTCGGCAATGTACGTTGGTTCATCCTTGAGGGAGTGGCGGACAAGATCGACACAACCCTCTTTGGCATCGTCATCGGACTGATGGAGGACGAATATGGCTATATTGCCCTCAACGAGTTGTCCGGAGTTGTGATAGACCTCACATCCCGAGGTCTGGGCAAACTCAGAGTAAGGCAACAGCCGAACTTCCGTCCCACGCCATTGAAACATCTGCAAGACAAGGGCTTGCAACGCTTTCCTGCAAGGTTCGAGGAATAGTTATTAACTCGTCAGTCGTGGTAATTGCAGCCACGGCTGACGGTTTTTAAACATTTAAACTCTTATCTGTCTCTTTTTCAAACATAGAAACAGATTGGTAGTGAAATTTATTAATTGTCAGTAATCATTCTCTATCTTTTCTACGCAAATTAGCAGACACAGTTTATATATTTTTCAAGTGCAAAGTGATATATAAAAATTATCACTTCCAAACTTGGCAAACATTTGCTTCCAGTATTGGCGTTGTTTTCACTTCCATGTTGTATTGCTCTCAAAAGTCAGGCATTAACTGCCAATCTTAGGAGTTCTATCAATTGCGCCTTATCAAAACTAATCAATTTAGCTAAGAACCTGAGTTCGGGATAAGAAATATGCTTTAACCCAAATCCTAATGACCGATTTGGGATAATCATAGAAACTGCCATCGCCTTGGGTGAGCGTGTTCTCTGTCAAACGTCCTTCGTTCGTTACCTTCACTGTGGTGATTTGAAAAATTTTACTGTGCATAATCGTATCTTTTTGAGTTAAACTTAAACTTATTCTTTCCCTTATCTTGAAGCCTTTTTCGGCTCCACTATCGGGAATTGATTTTACGTGCATATCAGACGGGGCGAAAAGAATGAAAGGATGCAAGTTCCAAAACGAAGTGCAATAAAAGAGTAGCCCTCGCCGAGAGATGCAGACGTTCTCGAAGCGTAGCGAGAGGTTGTCTGCATCTCTCGGCGAGGAAAAAGAAA
>ERZ1673752.3489-NODE-3489-length-14976-cov-7.541787_pt1 | contig 14976 bp, 10 predicted proteins | sample MGYA00580195_ERZ1673752 | MGnify/ENA primary metagenome ERZ1673752 (study PRJEB41218, sample SAMN15661744) | gut metagenome | host: Homo sapiens | place: Canada: London | collected 2015-08-20/2019-03-30 | study: EMG produced TPA metagenomics assembly of...
CTTTTAAAAACTGATGTTTTTAAAAGACTACTTTTCAGTGCCCACCTTTAAAATCGTTGTTTCGCAAATGATCAGATACTCATTGAGAAACAATAGAGAAATGCTGTTAATGGTGTAAAACCTTTAATCAGCGTTTCTCTATACCATCATAAATACCGTTTTTATGCAATATCACCGTGCAGCTAAATTGTCTCATTCGGTAAAAAGATATGCGCATCTCAAACGATTTTTACCGCAGTTCCTCCAAATATTTACCAAATAATTAAAATTATTTACCAAATATTTTAAAATATTTGCCGAGAAATTTTAAAAATTTACCAAACTTTTGGAGGTACTGATTAATTCAATCGAGAATTAATCAGTGCCCACCTTTAAAATTTATTGTTTCGCAAATGTTCAGAATCTACCTTATTATACTGAACATTGAGAAACAATTAGGAAACGCTGTTAAACGGCGTCAAGCCTTTAATCAGCGTTTCCTTAAAGGTACACGGGAGCACCGCGCAGAATTATTTACCGGGCATTTTTCGAAAATGCGCCCCTACCCGACTACCGAATAACCGGCATTTTCGATTGCCGCTTTCAGCGATGCAATCGGCATGTTTTCGGGATGCGTAATCCGCACATTCTTTTTTTCAAGGTCAACATAAGCCGTTACACCTTCCAATTCCTGCAAGGCTTTTTCAACACGGGCTTGGCAATGGCTGCACGACATTCCGTCAACAAATAAAACCGTTTCTTTCATCGTAAACTCCTTCGGACGTATCCGTTTTTCTTTTAGGTTTAAGTTCACCGTCGGCGTAAATAATTTCAAACGCAGCGCGTTTACCGTTACGGTTACGGAACTGAGACTCATCGCAAATGCAGCAAAACCGGGATTCATCGTTATTCCGACCGCAGTAAATACTCCCGCCGCAATCGGCACGCAAAGCGAATTATAAAAAAGCGCAAAAAATAAATTTTGCTTGATTGTTCGCATCGTGCGCTTACTCAAGTCAAAAAATGCGGCAACCGTCAAAAGGCTGTCGTTAATTACCACCGCGTCCGCACTTCCAATCGCAATGTCGGTTCCGCTTCCCAGAGCAAGTCCGATATCGGCACTTGCCAGCGTCGGCGCATCGTTAATGCCGTCCCCGACAAATGCAACGAGACCGTTCGTTTCCTTTTTAATTTCGGTAAGCGCCTGTTGTTTTTCACCGGGGAGAAGCTGCGATTTAAAACCGTCGAGTTCCAACTCTCGTGCAGTGCGTTCCGCAGTTTGAGCGTTATCACCGGTGAGCATTGCAGTCTGTATTCCGTTATTTTTTAAAAAGGAAATTGTTTCTTTCGCTGAATTTTTTACCGTATCACGGGCAGCAAGACGGGCGATAATTTTCCGCTCAATAATCACATACATAACCGTTTGATAATTTTTTTTATCATTGAAGACCGGCGGTTCAATGTTTAAATCGGACAAAACTTTTTCATTGCCGATATGTATTTTTTTCCCCAAGCACGAAGCAATCGCTTCCATTTCCGGAACCGTTTGCTCTGCGACAATTTCCGCTTCAATGCCTTTTCCGGGAAGGACACGAAAACCGGTTACTGCAAGCGGGAAAATATTTTTTTCCTGCATTGCCTGCACAATCGCTTTTGCCGCCGGATGCTCCGAATAGGTTTCACAGCTTCCCGCAATTTGTAAAATATCGCTTTCACTGAAACGAGAATCAAACACTTCAATTGTTTCAAGTTCCAAATTACCGGTGGTCAGCGTTCCGGTTTTATCAAACACAACCGCTTTCACTTTACTGAAACTTTCAAGTGACTGGGCATCTTTTACCAAAATGCCGTGACGGGCAGCTTCCCCGACGGCGACCATAACCGCAGTCGGCGTTGCCAATCCGAGTGCACAGGGACAGGCAACCACCAAGACGGAAACCGCATGGGAAAAACTTTGCGGAAAATTTTTCGTGATAAAAAACTGCACGAAAAAAGTAACGAGCGAAATGGCAATAATCGCCGGTACAAAAAAAAGGCTGATCGTGTCGGCAAGTTTTGCAATAGCAGGTTTTGAAGACGACGCTTCTTCCACCATTGCAATAATGTGCGCAAGCGTCGTGTCCGCTCCGACTTTCTCCGCTTTCATTTTTACCGCACCGGTAACATTGATACTGCCGCTGATCACCGAATCGTTTTGTTCTTTCGTTTCGGGGAGACTTTCTCCGGTAATGGCGGATGTATCAAAGTCGGAAATTCCTTCCACGATAACACCGTCAACGGGGACTGTTTCACCGGGACGCACCAAAAGAATATCCGATACCAAAATTTGTTCGCTCGGAATTTCTTCCATTATGCCGTTCCGAATCACCGTTGTTTTTTTCGGCACCAAATTTAAAAGCGCCGTTACCGAATCGGATGTTTTTTTCTTGGCTTTCGCTTCCATGAATTTTCCCAGCGTAACAAAGGTTAAAATCATCGAAGCGGAATCAAAATACAAATGATGCAGGAGCTGTTCATCAAGCGGAAGTCCCGTCTCAAATGCGTGGAAAATTTTAAACAAGGTAGTCAGTCCATACACAAGCGATGCGATGCTGCCGACCGCAATGAGCGAATTCATATTCGGCGCAAAGGCAGCCAAAAGTTTTATTCCGTTGGCAAGCAGTGCGCGGTTAACCACGACAATCGGCACGAGCAGCAAAAACTGCATAAACGCAAAGGTGAGCGGTCGGCTCGGATTAAACACCGGAAGCGTCAGGTGAACCATTGGCGCCATCGAAATAATAAAAAGCGGTACGGAAAAACACAGAGAAACGATGAGCCGCATTTTTAAATCACCCACATCGTCGGCACTATTTTTTTGATGTGGCAGTACTTTCGATTCCGCCTTCGCGGTATCGGGTACGGCAGCATAGCCCGCTTTTTTGACCGCAGCAATGATAGTGTCATCGGTGCAGGCGGTTTCGTCATATCGCACGTGCATTTTACCGGTCAGTAAATTCACTTGACAAAACCGAACTCCGTTCACACCGGATACAGCTTTTTCAACGCGGGCGGAACATGCCGCGCAGGACATACCGGTTACGATATATATTTTTTCGCTCATAAAAAAAGTATACTGAAAATCGGCACAACCGTCAATAATTTTTTACTGCATTACTACTATTTAGTTTCCGAAACCGGTGAAAGCCGAAAGTTTACTGTCAATCCCAAACGTGAGAATATCTTCCGTGCCGTCTCCGTTCACATCGAAGAATACGGGATTACTCATTCCTGAAACGGGGAAGCCGTTCAGCAAAGCAAGCTGCGGTGAATACGCATACACGGCGTTACCGCCTCCCGAGACAAAAACTTCGTCCTGATTGTCGGCGGTAATATCGCGGAGCGTCAGTTGCATATCATCGGCATAGTGCGGAAGTTTCACGAACGCCGTTTCCGAGCCGTCAACTTCCAAGCGGTGCAAAACACCTGCGGTATCCAGCACAAAGAAACTGTTTAAACTCTTTGAATACACCGGCTGTACACGAACGGAAAAGCCCAGCTCTTTTTCATACCGTTGTACGACACTGTCTTCACGGCTAAAATCGTGCAAGGTGTATACGCCCGATTCGGTAAAGTTTGCCATCAGTGCAGCCCGTTTTGCACCTTCAAAAATCACCGGCTGTACCGCCGAAATTCCGTCAAGTTCAATCGGCGTACGGCAGCCCGTTCCGTCGGTTTGTAAAAAATACACTTGGCTGTCAAAACTTCGCGGCAAAGCAATCAATATGTCGCTTTTATACAAAAGCGGCGCCGCAGTCATTTTTGCGTCGATGTCATCCGAAAGGCGCACTTCGCCCGAAGCGTTTACCAACGCGAGCTTTGCTTCATCCCGCAAAGAAAAAGCACACGCGCCGTTCGGCAGGACGAGCAGTTCCCCGACACTTTTTTTTCCGGTTAAAACCGGCGAACGCAGCGATTCAAGGTTTTCATTCATTTTGTACACCGTGCCGTTTTTGGATAAAGCCCAAACCGCTTTGAGGTTATTGCCTTCCAGTTCAAGCGTAATAGTCGTCTTTGAATCGGTTTTTATTTCGCTGATTCGATCTTCAATCGTGTTATACGAAAAAAGTTTTTCTCCCATTGACCAAAACACATACGGCACACCGCCTTTTGTTTTTGCCGCATACAGCGAGCCGTAGAGTTTTCCGCTTACTTGCTTGGGAAAACTGGAAATCACTTTGAGTGCTTGTCGCTCTTTTTGGACGGCATAAAAAGTAAAAGCGGATTCATTTCCGCCTTTTAAGTTGAACGATAAAATACCGGTTCCGTAATGCGAAAGAAATTTTCCGAGCATTTTATTTTGCTGCATAAAAAACGGAATGCTTCGATCCAAATCGTAATACAACAAAAACGAAGTTTCAGATGAAATATTTTTCAGCATTTTTTTTATAGTCTCGTTTTTGGTGAGGGTGTCCCCGTTTTTATATGCGGCCTTATACTTTGCAATGCCTTCCGCACTTTCCGAAAAAAACACAAAACCGTCATCAATAAAATAAAACGGTCTCGGTAAATCAATACGGAGCAATTTCAGCAAAAATGTAATTGCAGGCGGAAACACAATGCGTGAAATTCGAATTCCGTCAACGACCGTTGTTGAATTTTGATCTATCAACATGGACGCAAACAGTTTTTCAAAAAACGCATTGCACGCCTGTTTATCTTGTATCGAAGTAAAAAACACCGGGGCGGAAATCGAGTCGAGCGCAAACACGCCCGCTTCTTCACCGATCCAAGAAAGCATCAGCTGCTCAATCGGAGCGCCCAATAAGTTTTTTGTCAGTTTATCCGCATTTTTATATGCCGCTTTTATCTCATCGGTAAAAAAAGGTTGCAAGTTTTTCAAAAGTTCATCGGGTGTAGAAAAATTTAAAAGCGTAAAATATTCAACCGTTTCGGGAATGCGGGTAAGCACTTTCGGCACGGAAGCTTTATTCGCGAAAATATTTTTGAGTTCGCCGCTTTCGGTATGGAGTTTTAAATCGCCGCCGATTTTGATTGAATCGTTTTTGAGAATAAAATTAACATTACTCCGTTCCGAAAAGGTAATTTCATTGAGGATATTCGCCATCAAACCTTTCGACGGCGTTAAACTCGGCATCACTTCGTTTAAATCGGCTAATATATTTATCGTTCCTTTTTTATTTTTTTGCAAATCGGCAATTAAGGCTTTTCGGAATTTATAATCGTTTTCTTTTATGCATGCGGTAAAATCGCTCTCTTCCGTATGTGCGGTAATTTTTACAAGAACCAAGTTTTTATAAAAACGGAAAAAGATAACCGTTCCTCCCATGAGGTCGTAGGTGAAATACTTTCCCGCACTGTCCTTGCAAATTTCAATATCGCCAAGACCGGCATCAATAAAAAGGTGCGGATTACATTTTAACACGAGCGGTAAAAGGCGGGTAACGCTTGAGCGGAAACCTAAATCCGCAAAAAGATAAAAGTCAGTACCGTCATTCGTCGGATAAACGGCAACGTCGGTACGCACATTTGCTAAACTCGAAAAAAGTTTGCTCGAAAGGAAATCATTTGCACGCAATGCTTTTACAACCGAATACACTGCCGCTAAACTTTTATCCGAAAGCACTTCATCAAGTGCTTGCAACTCAAGCGTTTGGTTTAAAAGCTTTGAGGCGGACGGTACGGAAACATACAATGAAAACTGTTCCGGCACATGCTTTTCAATGCTCGTCCGTGCAATCGTGCAGTATAAAACCCACACGAGAGCAACGGCGAGTACCGTTACGACAACACCGAAAATAACTTTCAAAACCGTAACCAAAGGATTTTTTTTCTTTTTTGTTTTTACGATTTTTTCACCGGCAGCGCTTTTTGGGGGGACAGCTGCTTTTTCATCACCATTCACCGTTTCAACGGTAGCGTCCGCAAATTCTTCATTTGTGTTTGCAGCTTCCGGCACCGGCTGCATCGTTTCATCGATTCCATTCGTTGTATCGTCATGCATAACGTAATCTCCTTAAAGCATGGGGCAAAATTGTAATCAGCGTTTAATAAAAGCGATTATGTACAAGTCGCCTTGTATATTAAGTATAGCAAAAACGGTAAAATGTTCAATGCAGATTACGGAGTAAACAGGATCAAGCTTCTAATCAGCGTTTCCTATTGATACATAATAAAATACGGACGCGGCTTTAACTGCAAAACCTGCTCCGGCGTCATCAGCGGAATATCGTACCCCGCTCCGGCAACCGTCGGTTTCGTAAAAAGTTTGAACGACTTAAGCGGCATATTGGTTGCCAGCGCATTGTACGCGTATGTTTGCCGCTTTAAAGAAGGATTGCCGTGCCCATCCGAACAGTGAATGAGCTGCACTTTTTCGTAATTGCTTTTTACCTGACTTCGGTTGGAAATCATTACCGCATTGAATTGGTGAATTATAAAAAAACGTTTATCGAGGATATTGTGGGCAATCATATAATCCTGCATCATCTGTTGTGCCATATTAATATCGGCAGCCGTCACCGAACCGATTTCCCGCATCGGCTTCGTTGTATGCCACTCCGGATCAATCGCAAGGTGAACATTCGGATATTTTAAAAAAGGAAGAATTGCATCCATCGCATTTTTTACCCCGAAGCGTCCGATTTGATGATCAAGAACCACATACCAGCCACGCTCCGCCGCATATTCGATATATCGCTTTACCGTTGAATCGCGCAATAAACCGATATCCCCGCCCGGAAAGCACGTACCGTAGATGATGTATAGCACCGGAATGACACCGCGGTTCCCGTTTGCGTCATCATACATTTTCACGTAATTTTCAACAATGGTGTCGAGTTCTTCTAACTTATACTGCCCCAAAACGCCCATCGTATAAGCGTTCGGCTTTCCGTAAATACCGACTAAATCGTTATTGAGTAAAACCGACTGCAGACGGATATAATCCGGTTTTTGTGATGCTTCATATTCAGCAAATGCTTGTACATTATATCCGGAATAAACCTTCGTAAAAGCCGCTATATTTTCCCGAAACAGCGCTTTCGGAAAAATAGGATCAACTCCCGCAGAAATAATGTCGGCAGCTGTTACCCACAAACAGCACCCGATTAAAAAGACACCGATAAAAAAATTACGCATTATTATCAATTTCGGAAAATAAATAAAATTCTTGAGAAGATAATAAATATACAAAAAAATAAAAAACCTTCAAAAATGACTTGACAAAAAGAAGAAACTTTGATATACTGGAAAAATCATACGGGCGCTTAGCTCAGCTGGTACGAGCGTTTGGTTTACACCCAAAATGTCGGCGGTTCGATCCCGTCAGCGCCCATTTTCCCACTTATAGATATAATACGCACATTGTTCCGTTTCATGCACTAATTGCGGTTTAAATCCGATCAATAAATCATTCGGAAAAAACGTATCGCCTGCATACGCCCGCTTAATTTCCGTGAGGTAAACTTTCGACGCAAAAGGGATACATTGCTCGTAAAGCGACAGTCCGCCGATACAAAAAAATTCTTCCGAAAAATTGTTTCGACGCAGTTCATACAAAAAATGCGGTAAATCTTTTATAAAAAAAACGTGATTTCGGTCGGGAAGTTTTTTCCGTGTGAGCACATAAAGCGTCCTATTCGGCAAACCGTTTTCTGGCAGCGTTGTATACGTATCGAAGCCGGCAAGACAGCAATGCCCTTGCGTTACCGCTTTAAAATGCTTCAAATCTTCGGGACAGTCCCACGGCATCGCCCCGTTTAAGCCGATAACGTTATTCGCACTGCGCGCAACAATAAGGGAAAGACAGGGCAGCATTTCATGGTGCGCAGGATACCGCACTGCAGAGCGAACCGTTTCCGTCATAAAATATACAAGGTCGCTAATCGCGGTGCGGTGCGCGGGCTTGTACAAAACGGCGCAACTGAGCCATGTTTTGCACAACAATGCGGTCGGAAAAGACTTCTATGCGTCCCTGATCCAAAAACTTTTTGATGTTTTCTTCCACTTCCGATATGGTCATGCCCGCCCAGCCGGCAACACCCTCAAGCGTAATTTCAAAAATGCGCATTTCAGAACTTCTATCGATATTTGTCAACGTTTCATCGAGCATTAAAAATACATCAGCGAGACGCGCTTGCTTGTCCGGTATCGTCAAAATCATAAATCGGCGTTTCTGTTCATAAATTCGTTTGATAAAAGTACGCAGCAATACCAGCGAAATTTCAGGATTACCGTTTATCAACTGTTCAAAGTTTTCTTTATTGAACTCCAACACCGTAACATCATCGTAGGCGATCGCACTGGCTGAGCGCGGAGAATTATCCAAAATCGCCATTTCACCGAAAATTTCATGTGGCTGCAAAATATCCAAATTTTTTTCAAAACCGTTGATGATTTTAATGAGTTGCACTTGCCCGCTTTGAATGAGGTAAAAAACATTTCCCGGTTCAAACTCCGAAAAAATCAATTCACCTTTTTTGAACTTTTTTGCAAAACGGTTTACAGAACCGCCGTGATCAGCGTGCTGCGGATACGGTAAAGTGTCAGTGTCGATTTTTTCCGGCAAATTCAATCCGCTTGAAAATTCTTCGGCTTTTTCAAAAAAAGCTTTTGCCTGCGCTTCCGCCCCCGTCTTTTCGTGTACTCTACCCAAATACAAGAGCATTGTATTGATCCGCTGCGATTTCGGGTTTTGCTTAATCATTGCACTCAAAAATTTGATAGCTTCATCGAATTTTTCCAACCCGATTAAACAGCGCGCAACGCCGAGTAATGAAAGCTCCGAAAATTCTTCATCGGAACAAGTTAAAAGTTTTGAGTATTTTTGGTAGGCTTGAACAAAATCGCCCGCTTCTTCATCATGCGTTGCACTGATAAGCGCCCGCTCAAGCTCCGCCAAATCATCTTCGGAAAGATTTGTATCGGCATCAAAAGGATTTTGCGGCAAAGTTCGATCGGAGCCGCCGTTTCCTTCCAAGGTGTTTTGGCAATTATATATCAACTGCTCAGCTTTTTCGCGATGAGCGCCGTGACGATACAAGGCAAGGTATCTTTGACACACAGCAATACAAATAGCGTAATTTTCCGAGTTGAAAAAGGCTTCTGCAACGGAAAAAAGCCCGTCATCATTTGAAAGAACCACATTATCCTTGTCATTTTCTTGTCTGAGTACGGAATTAATTTGAGCATGAATTTTTCGCAGCTGCTTGGAAAATATTTTGATCATCTGTAAAATAATACGGGGATTTTTCATAGCGAACTGCTCAAATTCTTCCGCTGAAAAAGAATACACTTCCGAATCGGTTAAAACAACTGCAGTTTCTTCGCGCGGATAGTTTCCCAAGACCGCTTTTACGCCAAAAAGTTCGCCGGTTTTTATCTTTTCGGTTATCGGCTCCCCCGTTTCAATATCCTTGTAATTTAAAACGATTTTGCCTTCTTTTAATATATACACCCTATCTGCGAAATCGGAAGCAAAATAAACAACCGAATCCGTTTTATATTTTACAACTTTTGGCATGATTCCTCCACCTTTTCGTATGTTCAACAACTGCGATAGTTTTACGATATGGTTTTGTTGAATTATACCATAATGAAAAACTTTTTGAAAGAGGTTTTTGCAACTGTTTTTTATTCTATACTATAAGACTCGATAAAAAAAGGGTAACCACGTATAAAACGATTACCCTTTTTGAAATCATATTTCAAACTTTACCAACTTTCTTTACGGATAATGTAGTCGGTAAAGTCGTTGATTTTAAGAACATTTTTTACTTTTTCCAAATCTTCCGTTCTGATACCGTACAGCACCACGCGTATCACATTGTCGGTTTTTTCATACGCCGGTTCAAATCCGACTTTGCGTAAATCCTCAACCAAGCGAATGGAGTTTTCTTCGCGGGTAAACGCGCCGAGCTGAATCCGCCAAAGTTCCAAGCCTTTTGCTTTTTCCGCCGGAGTATACACGGTGCCGGCAGTACTTGTATTTACGGTTTGTGTCGTAACCTGCGTCGTGGTAGTGCTGACAACAGTTGTCGGCGCTGCCGTAACAGCGGTCGTTGTTACCGGAGCAGGCTGCGACGGCACAGATTGTTGAACAGCAGTCGGCGTACTAATCAGTTTTATTGAAACACGCGCAATACCTTGCTGCACCATACCGATCGCATTTGCCGCCGCTTTCGATAAATCAATTTCACGGTTTGCAACAAAGGGACCGCGATCATTGATTCGGACAAAGGTGGATGCACCGGTATCTAAATTGGTTACTTCAACAACAGAGCCGAACGCCAATGTCCGGTGTGCAGCCGTAAAAGCATTCATATCATAAATTTCGCCGTTTGCCGTTTGTCTACCGTTAAACTCATCGCCATAATATGAAGCGTACGTTTCAGCGGAAACGATATTCGACTGAGCACATACGTTTATCACAAAAAACAAAGTAAAAAAACACGCCATACATTTTTTCATAATCTTATGTCCCTCACAACATCGGCAATCTCCCAAGTACGGTATCGGGTAAAACCTTGCGGCTTTCGATATTCACTGCGGATTGCTCACTAGTTACCATATCGGATTTTCAAAAAAAAGCTTTAACGATTTCTTAGTCTGAAACGGTTCCGTGATATTGCATGTATCGCAATATCGTACGAGAATATATTGCAGCATGCGCGTACGATATTATCGGCGTTAAAAATTAACCCTCCGCTCATGACAACGCTAATTAAAGGCTTGACGCCGGTTTTTAAGGTCATGAAAGATGCCCTCAATTCGCGATTGAAATAATCAGTGCGTCCGTAAGAAACCGCTGATGCTCTCGTCTCAAAATAAAAAAGCGTTTGACTATTTTTGAAAATATTAGTATTTTCAAATTTGATATTATTATTTTTAGGAAGGTTTTATGGCTCACTATGAATTTGAAACGGAAGTGAATAAATTACTCAATTTAATTATTCACTCGCTGTATTCTAATGAAGAGATTTTTTTACGCGAATTGATTTCCAACGCATCGGATGCTTTGGATAAACTGAAGTTTTTAACCGTCTCCGATGATGCGTTCAAAGAAGTGCGTTTTGACCCGCGTATTGACGTGTGCTTCGATGAAGAAAAAAAGACGCTTACGATACGCGACACCGGAATAGGCATGAGCGAAGAAGATTTAAAGTCAAATCTCGGTACGATCGCCCGTTCCGGAACCGGACAATTTTTGGAAAAGCTCGCTGCCGATCAAAAAAAAGACTCAAACCTGATCGGACAATTCGGCGTCGGATTTTATTCGGCGTTTATGGTTGCAAAAAAAATAGATGTGATTACCAAAAAAGCCGGCAACTCGGACGTATACCGCTGGACGAGCGACGGAACAAACTCCTACGAAATCGAAAAAGTGAGCGATGCGGATTTTCCGCTCATCGACGGAGTCGGTGAAGGTTCGTGCGGCTCTGCCGTTGTAATATATTTAAAAGATGACAAAACCGAATACGCGTCACGGTGGCGAATCGAAGAGTTAATCAAAAAATATTCGGATCACGTTGCCTTTAAAATTTATTTACACTACACCCAAAAGAAATTTGACGACAAAGGAAACGTCGAATCGGAAGAAGCAAAATGCGAGCAAATCAATGACGGCACCGCGCTGTGGCAAAAACCGAAGTCAAGTTTGAAACATGAAGACTACGTCAACTTCTATAAGTCATTTTCGCATGAAAGCGATGAACCGCTTTTTTACATTCATACCAAGGCGGAAGGCACTCAGGAGTATACAACACTCTTTTACGTTTCCGCAAAAGCGCCGTTCGATATGTACCATGCAGATTATAAACCGGGAGTGAAGCTTTTTGTAAAACGAGTTTTTATCACCGAGGATGATAAAGAGTTGCTGCCGGTATACTTGCGGTTTATCAAGGGCATCATTGACAGTGAAGATTTACCGCTCAATGTGAGCCGTGAAATTTTACAGCAGAATCGGATTTTAGCTTCGATTAAAAGCGCTTCGGTGAAAAAGATTTTATCCGAATTAAAAAAACTTTCCGAAACGGATGCAAAAAAATACGCCGCATTTATCGCCGAATACAACCGCCCGCTTAAAGAAGGCTTATATTCCGACTTTGAAAACCGCGACTCATTAATGGAGCTGGTGCGGTTTAAGACGACGTTTGAGGAAAAAGAAAATAACGGTATGATTAGTTTAGCCGATTATGTTTCACGGATGCTGCCTGAGCAAAAGTCGATTTTCTATTTAACCGGTGGAGATGAAGCAACTTTGCGGAATTCGCCGCACTTGCAGTTTTATAAATCGAAAGGTTATGAAGTGCTGCTGCTTGACGATGAGATCGATGAGTTTGTGATGCCGATGCTCGGTAAATACAAAGACTTCGAGTTTAAAGCAATCAACCGCGCGGGCAATATTGACGAGCTTGCACCCGAAACCGATAAAACAAAAGAGCAAACGGAAGATTTTAAGCCCTTGCTCGAACGGATAAAAACCGCGCTGGGTGAATCGGTAAAAGATGTCCGCCTTTCAAAAACGCTCACCGAATCGCCCGCCTGTATTGTGTATGACGAAAATGATCCGAACATGCAAATGCAGCGTATGATGAAAGCGATGGGACAAGCGAATTTGCCGAAAGTTGCTCCCATTTTGGAGGTTAACCCGAACCACACGATTTTACAAAAATTAAAAGATGAAACCGATGCTGATGTAATCGGTGAATATGCAAAAGTCCTACTCGGTCAAAGCCAGCTCGTTGAAGGTGAAGCCGTCTCAGATCCTGCGGCGTTTGTAAAAAGTCTCAATCATTTGCTCGGTTGAAAGAGGAGAAAATACTATGAACGAAACCATTAAAACCATGTTGGAACGTCGCAGTGTGCGAAAATTTACCGACGAAGCCGTTCCGAAAGAAAAACTGGATCTGATTGTGGATTGCGCAAAAGCGTCGCCGACGGCAAAAAATGCACAACTGCGGCAATTTACCGTGATAACCGCTGCATCGAAAATTCAAAAATTGGCGAAAGCAATCGGAAAGGAAATAGATAATTCCAAGTATCGGATGTATAACTGTCCTGCACTGATTATCGTTTCGACGGAAGAAAGTGCAAAAAACGGTGAACTGGATACCGCTTGTGCAATTGAAAATATTTACCTCGCGGCTCATTCCCTCGGGTTGGGTTCGGTTTGGATAAATCAACTCCGCGGTATTTCATTTGTTCCTGAAATCCGCACAATTCTCGATGAATTTGAAATTCCGAAAAATCACGTCGTGTGGGGAATGTCGGCAATCGGTGTTCCGGCTGAAACACCGCCGCTTAAAGAACGCACCGAAAAAGTAGTATATATCAAATAAACGAATCCCGCTCAAAGTAAGCATTTTGAGCGGGTGTTTTTTATGCTACCGGTGAAAAAGCGCTGTACTTTCTAAAATAAACTCATCGCGTCTGTTTTTAACCCGAGGTGTTCATAGGCTTTTGTCGTAACCACTCGTCCGCGCGGCGTCCGCTGTAAAAGCCCACAACGGATTAAGTACGGCTCGTAGTAGTCTTCCAGTGTGTCCTGCGTTTCACCGACGGAAAGCGCCAGCGTTTCGCTACCCACCGGACCGCCTGCATAATTTTCAATGATTGAACGTAAAATGCGACGGTCGCATTCTTCAAGACCGAGGCTGTCGACGCCGAGGCGCTCCAGTCCGAAACGAACCAGTTCATCGTCGATTTTATTTTTACCGTGCAGGTGCGCAAAATCCCGCATGCGCCGTACTAAGCGGTTCGCAATACGCGGCGTTCCGCGGGAGCAGCCCGCCAATAAAAGCGCCGCGGACGCATCAACGGCAATGTTCAGTAATTTTGCCGATCGGATAATCACTTTTGCAAGTTCTTCGTCGGTATAAAAATTGAGTTGTAAAATAATGCCGAACCGGGAGGCAAGCGGTGAAGAAACAACGCCGGCTTTTGTCGTTGCTCCGATCAACGTAAATGGCGGAATCGGCAAACGAAACGTCCGTGCGGCGGGTCCCTGTCCGACAATCCAGTCAATTTCGTAATCTTCCATCGCAATATAAAGCATTTCCTGAATAGTCGGCTTCAAACGATGGATTTCATCGATAAAAAAAACACTGTGCTCCGAAAGGGTTGTCAAAATACCGACTAAATCTTTCGGTTTATCGAGAGCCGGTGCCGATGTGATTTTTGCTTCGACACCAAGCTCATTCGCGGTAATTTGTGCAAGGGTCGTTTTGCCCAATCCCGGCGGTCCGATTAAAAATAAATGGTCTAAACTTTCATTGCGGGACTTTGCCGCTTCAATGTAAACTTTGAGGTTTGCCTTGTTTTCATCCTGACCCAAAAAATCCTTGAGAAATCGCGGTCGCAATGAAAACTCGGCATCATCGGCGAATGTTTTTTCCGCAGTAACAATACTGTCTTTTTGAGACTCTGTTTCCACGCCGGTTAATTGCCGCCTTCACCTTCAGTTCCCGCAGGATTGGTCGTCGACTCACCGGAAGGTTCTGTCGTTGTTTCCGACGGTTCGGTTATTGTTTCCGTTGTGCCGGTATCCTCTTTATTATTTTCAGTATTCCACCATTCGGTCGACTGCTGCTGTTGCTGCTGTTTTACTTCATCTTCAAAACCGGTGTTGCGGGAACGAGTCAACAAAGCAAGTACAAACACTAAAAGAAAAAAAATGCCGACGGCACCTCGTGTCAGTTTTGACAATGCACTCGCTGAACGGGCACCAAATGCGGACGTTGAACTTCCGCCTAAAAGTCCACCCATTCCGTCACCTTCTTCATTTTGTAAAAGCACGAGGAGAACTATAATAATACAAACAATAACACAAAGTACCAAAATAATGGTCGAAAGGACACCCATAATCACTCCAAAATATCGCAAAATACGACTTAGAATGCAATTATACTGAAAGATATAATTTTGTCAATACCTAATTTCAGTTTAAGGAGGCACTGATTAATTCAATCGAGAATTAATCAGTGCCCACCTTTAAAA
>ERZ1673752.3491-NODE-3491-length-14966-cov-31.464221_pt1 | contig 14966 bp, 8 predicted proteins | sample MGYA00580195_ERZ1673752 | MGnify/ENA primary metagenome ERZ1673752 (study PRJEB41218, sample SAMN15661744) | gut metagenome | host: Homo sapiens | place: Canada: London | collected 2015-08-20/2019-03-30 | study: EMG produced TPA metagenomics assembly of...
TTTTGAGCGGGGCTCAAAAGCCCCTCAACGATCCTGTGACAAACTTACAGCTAAACAACGATGATCCCTCCGGGGCTTCGCCCCTGCGGGATCGGAAGGCGAGATGGTACCCCACTCTATTTCTTATACTTATTTACAATATCTCCGTCCTTCTCATAGGCTGCCTTCATCTTCTCCCACTCCTCGCTAAAGGTCATACCGATATGGTGCTTCTGCTGGTTCTTAATGTATTCGTAGCATCCAGGGACTCGATCGCGACTGATCGCTTGGGCGAAGTAGCCTTGCTGCCACGAGAAAAGTCCATTGTACCCAAGACTTTCGTTGCACAGCTTATTGGTACACTTCTTCAACTCTCTCACGAAGTCAGAGATACTAAAGGATGGGCTGCATACGTAGAAGAGCAGGTGCATATGGTCACGCACGCCATTAATGATAAGCGGTACTACCCCGTTATTCTTGCAAAACGTGATCATATACTGTTGCAGACGTAACTGTATCGGAGGCGTTAAAAGTCTCATCCGCTGTTTTGTTGAAAAGGTAAGATGGAAAAATAAGGTAAAGTAAGTGTCTCTATTCATAATGGTCAGAGGGTTAGATCACCAAAGTTATCCAGAATGATCCAGTCGGTCAAGTGGCATACCGGCAGGGGGGTGTCCATTTTTATCCGGCGGTCGGATGGGCGGCGGATGGCACCCCTTTACGGGTCGCCGAGATGGGGATGCCTGCTCGGTAGGGGGTGAGGGGCAGGGTGGGTCAGAGGGTGCGCAGGTCGTAGGAGAGGTGCCGCCCAGCAAAGAGGGAGAAGCGGTCGATCAGCCCCCCGACACCGATGGGCGCCTCCTCCCCGGCGATGCGGAGATAGTCGGCGTAGTCGGTCGGTTGTATCTCAGGTGGGAGCGTCATCAGGGGCAGGAGCTTCACAGTTCCGTCGGCGAGGGTGACCCTGAGGTGAGGGATGGAGGAGCCCTCCACTCCCCTCCAGCGCCTCTGCTCCGGTGCGTAGCCGTAGACCTCCGGCAGTCCGACGTAGTAGCTCGTCGGATCCTCCTCCTGCGGAGTCAGGGGGTAGTACCGCATCTCGTGCGACCTATCTTGCTCGCGCCGGTAGGGGTAGCCGAAGAGTCCCCCGTCAAGCCGGTCGACCGGGAAGGCGAGCTCCACCGACTGTACCCCGCTTGCTCCGGCGGTATGCACCTCGAGCAGTGCCACCGCCGGACGAAGCACCGGCGTCAGCCTGATTACTCGGTCGCTCTCACCGGGACGGGGCAGCTGTCTCTGCAGGTGTCCCACCAGCGGGATCCTCAGCGGCTTGTCGGCGCGACGGGTGAGGGGGACGAAGTAGGCGAGCCGCTGTACGTCCCACTTGGTACGCAGTCGCTCCAGATCCTCCTGCACCACGTGAGACTCGCGCTCATTGGCGATGAAGAAAAACTCATAGGTCCCCTCCTCGGTAAAGATCGGGTCACTGCAGACCAACTGCTGCGGACTCAGGTCTCTGTCTCTCCCGCCGTAGCGGACCGGCTCGTTGTAGGCGACCCGTCCCTGCAGATCAGTCGCCACGATGCGGAGCGAGGAGATGGCACCGAAGTGGCGAGCCTGATCCTCCGACAGCTCCAACTGAGGTCGGTCAATGACGACGGCGACCCTGCCCGGACCGGGGTCCGGACGGAAGTCGCCGTTGATCTCGCCATGACAGGCGGTAAGAAGGATCAGTAGGAGCACCCACAGCCCCCCGGACCGGAGGGCTTCTGTATGGATGCCTCGGAGGATGCGGTGTGATCTGAGTGGGAAGGGTGACAGCATACCGATAGAGAAGGGCAGGGCAGTGCCTCGGCTCCGACGTCGGTGATGATCTACTGGTCTCACGCCCACGAGCGCTCCGGCTTACAGCTGATCGAGCTCAATGTCGACACTGTGGACCATCCAGTTATTCACCTTGATCCAGACCACCTCATACCCCTCAGTACACTCGGGGCAGCGCCGCACCTTCAGATCCACAGTGAAGTCGTGGTCACAGCTCAGGTTCGCATGGTGGGCACCCTTTCTCGCAGCCATCAGCACCAGCCCCACTAAGTCTTGCTCGTAGATCGGTGCGGAGAGCCCCTCCTGATGTATGGAGAGGAGACTCCCGTGACCGCTCGCCAGAGAGAGCGTGGTGACGTGGCCCGTCACCTCACCGTCATACTCAGCTATGCAGCCCGGCTCCGGCTTGCCGGTGTAGGTATTTGCCTTCCGCTCGATGGCGACCGGGTAGCTGTAGGGGGTACTCTGACCTCTTACGTCGAGCAGCTTACCGAGACCGCTGTAGCGGTCGTTGGCTGAGGTCACCTCCATGGAGACCTTCTCCGGCTCCTGTAGTCCGGAGAGACGTATGGTGATGCGGTTGGTCAGCTCAAGGAGGTTGACGCTCACCTGTGTGGGCGACTCTGTCCCCACCTTGTCGAGAGGAGCGAAGCTTAGCTTCTCGGTCACACCCTGACGGATCATCCGTCCCGTCAGGTCGCGTCCCGCACGGAGTGCGGCGAAGAGCTCATCTGCCTTGGCACCGGGGGTGAGGTCAAAGGTCTCCTCGTCGAGACCAGACCAGGCGGCGATACGGACCGGCTCGGAAGTGGGCAGGGTCATGCGCACCCTCGTCTCCGCTGTTACCGCCCCCTTATGGGTCTCGGTCGCCACCACCTCGCCTCGGTCGTTGTAGGCGACGAGGAGCACGGAGGTCATATCTGCGGGGTAGGTCGGCTGAGCGTCGCACGGCGACTTGCTGAAGAGCGACACCTCCACCTCACGGGGGCAGTCGTCCAGCTGCTCATAGACCATCGGATGGCATCCCCCGAGCAGCAGAAGCGAGAGGAGAGCAAGTGTCGTATGTAGAATTCTCGTAGTCATATCTGGCTCTGAATTAGAATTGTTTCTTATAGCTGTGTATCCCCCAGCCGACATTATTTACCTGTATGCCCATATATGGGTCCTCAATAGGCAGATACTCATCCTTCGATGGCACCTTCTCATCGGGGTCGATGTTATGCAGATAGGTGAAGCGTGGGTCGTCCGGCCTCTTCACAAAGGGGATACCTGATAGCCCCATCTTCGAGAAGCCGGTGATGTGCATATGGTAGATATTATTACGCAATACCGGTGAGGAGTACCACGTGCGGTTGTTATTGGTGCTGGGATTCACCCAAGCGTAGTAGACCATCAGTAGGCGGGTATTCTGCATATAATCGCCGAGTTTACCATCTATATTTACCCCACGATATCTGGTCATAATCTCATAATTGACCACCTTGTCTTTGTTCTTGGCGGTGTAGTCCTCCACATAGCCGAGACGGCGGTCAATACGATCGTACTTGCCAGTACCATTGAATGCAGTCACCAAGTCGGGAGCCACCCTGCCGTAGAGGTAGAAGTCCATCGCACGCTGCTCATCAGCAGAGAGCGTCTCAGCTTGGATGGTGCCATTTAGCACCCCGCTGAATTTATTCAGCAAATCTTGTGACGCCTTTGGTATTGCATTCCCAGGAATGGCGTTGGTAAGTTTGGTATACCACTCGTCAGTAGTCTTTAGCTGATGGGGGACACCACCACGGCTGGCGACTGGGATGTCGTGGTAATTGAGGTAAAACTTCTGCGTATCCAGCGAGTAGTAGATGCGGTTGATGCCATGGGCGTAGGTGAGAGGAGTGACATCGTCTCCAGCATCGTATTCCTTTTTTGAATACTTATCATTGATCCTTTTTATTTCTTTTTCAAGATCAGAAATACCTGAATACTTATTATTCAATTGATTCTTCAGATCTTTCAGCTCGGTATCTAATTTGTTTATTAATGCGGTAAGCTCTTTTATTAAATCATTAGGGCGTGGTTTTCTTTTACTCGCCTCAAGTCGTTCTGCCTTCTTTGCCTTTATTTCTGCCTCTTTTGCCTTTATTTGGTCGTTAAGGGGATCGGCCTCTTTTTGAGCTTTCAAGTCAGATAGGCGCTGCTCCTTATCCCCCATTTCAATTGCCTTTAGCTTAGCTGTTTCGTCAAGAAGATCTTGGATTTGTTTCTTCGTTTGTGGTGACCAAGGTAGGGAGTTGATGGCGAAAGAGGCGACGATGGCAAAGAAAGGGGTATTCCCCTTGCGGTAGCCACTATCCTCTCCATCACCCCATGGATGCGTGGTCTCGGTCAGGTAACAGCCTCCCCAGTGTACGGTGGGCGTCTCATAGGGGTAAGAGGGAATATTAGTGAAATTCTCTCCATCTTCCACATTCCCCATCCCGATGATCACTTTCCGACGGAAAAGCTGCTGCATCGTCAGATCATTATCATTGCTGGGAGGCATCACCTGGCTTTTATTCACTGGAATAGAATTGCGGAAGAAGCGCTCATAGTCAAGTGTCGCGGGGTCAAATCTATTATTTCTATTATTCTTCTCCTCATGGGGATGATAGGTGGTAAAGTCAATCAACCCAGAGGGCTTAGTCTTGCCATAAGAGGGGCTCTCGGTATTCCTAATATTGAACCACTCACTATCGCTACGCTTGGCAATGGGGTAGAAGGTAGGCTCAAAGTTGAGCACCTGATAGTAGATGCCCATTAGCTTCATCTTCTCCTTTTCAGGATCACCCTTAAGTCCTTTCCCGATGATACTCTTGTCCCACGATACCACGGCCTGAGCCAGTACTCTGCGGACACTGACCACAGCCAGATTCTCGCGACTATTGACCACCTCGCTCTCTGATATATTATCTGCAACGGCAAAGTCCTCCTTTATGCCTGAGCACATGATGTGGTCTGAATATTTATAGAAACCGTTCCCAGGTTTACCCCCACTCGGATTATCCGTAAGGTCAAATAAACGACTGTCAAAACCATCGTCCTTGAGCTCTCCAAAATTTCCTTCACTCATATTTATTTTAACGGGATTAGCCTCATTACCGCTAAAACCTTTATAGAGTACTTTCGTGGCGATGTTGGGGTCGGGTCGGAAGCCTCCAAGCTTGGGTTTGCCGGTGTTGGTGTCGGGGTAGGTCATACCCGCCTTTCCTTGGTAGGGGATGGGCTCCTTGACCCTTGCTTCAAACTGAGCTTTGTTGACGCCCGTAGTCCCTAGGTACTTGATATACTCAGCCGGTGGATTGAGGAAGGCGTAGATGGTCTTCTTTCCCGGTGAGGTCTTCCAAGGCTTCAGCGTCAGTACATTATTTTCCCACTTCTGTACGTTGGGATCCAGTTCCTCATCTACAACCGGAATTCTCTTTGATTCGTCTGTCGCCGGATCATAAAGCCAATCATACACTGCATGAGTAGTCACAATATCGCCGGCGATGCAATGGACCTCGTCGCGATCCTCGGAGACAACGTAGACGGCAAAGGAGGTGATGTCGTCGCTGCCTGCCCAGTCGCCTTTTGAGTTGTAGTCGGGATCCTCTGTCGGTCCGGTGCCGCCACCGGTGCGGAGGCTGAGCGACATATAGGTGGTGCCGTAGGAGGGGGTCTCCGAGGGCGACTCTGCCGGCTCCTCGAGCGTCGGCCGCTCCTTGGTGCAGCCGGCTGCGAGCAGCAGTGCCATCAGCGCCGCCAGCGATGTAACTCTGTATATCTTTGTCATCATCTTTATCTCTCAGGTCAGAATGTAATGGTATAGCTCGCAGAGCGTGCAGTAATGCCTGCAGGCTGTCCCGCACTACCTGCGCTGTTTAGTGGCGCACCAAGATCCGGTACCTGCTCATCGGGGTCGAGCTTCCAGTGGAGGAACTTATATCCATTGCCCTCCGGTACCCTTGGCACAAAGGGGATCGCTGAGAGTCCCATCTTGGTAAAGCCGGTGATGTGCATGTGATAGATGTTGTTGCGCAGCACAGGCGAAGCGTAGCTGTTGGTTGGGTCACTTGTGTTGGGGTTGAGCCAAGCGTAGTAGACCATCATCAGGCGAACGTTACTGATACTGCTCATCTTTTCCTTCCCCTTGGTATCGACCTCCTTATTCCTGACATAGCAAGGGTAGCTCACCACTTGATCGTTCTTATCGGCGGTGTACCACGCTACATAGCCACTTTGGAGGTCTATCCTATCAATACGCTTAGCACCACCGAAGTACTTTACCAGTCCCGGTGCTACACGACCATAGAGGTAGAAGTCCATTGAGCGACGCTCAGCGGGGTTGAGGTCCGTCTCCTTAATATCCCCATTCAGCAGTTGGCTTAGCTTATCCATCAAGCCTGGGGTTTCCGGTGGCAATACTGCTGCAGTAGCAGGAGCCCCATTGGCTTCGGTTGGGAAGTCCTTGCCGTTGGGCAGCTTGGACTTCAGATCTTGCAGCCAGGGATCGTTCTTACTTAGGGTATGCCTATAACCACGAGGATTGGCGAGTGGTATCTCGTGGTAATTGAGGTAGAACTTGTGATCCACCTGAGAGTAGAATATCCTATTGATACCCTGCTCGTAGATAAACTGAGTGTAAAACTCTTTGAGAGTTGTTGAGTTCTCCCACTTTGGGTATTTTGCTCCTGAAGAATTGAACTCCTTTTTGAAGTCTTCAATCTCCTTATCAAGAGCTGCAATTTCACTATTGAGCTGCTGACGCTTCTCGGCATTTGGGTCACCCGCTCTCAGCTTCCTATCTGCCTCGAGCGTCTTCTTAAATTCTTTTTGCTCAACATCTAGATCCGTAGCGTCTAGTTCTGTTGGGCTGCCGACTCTCTTGTTTTCGGGATACTTCTTGTTGCGGTAGCTTTTGTTATCTAATTTTAGGCCGCCCTTACGATCCTGATCGCGTAGTGTGCTCCTGTCTCGCTTAATCGCATCCAGATATCCCGCCTCGTCTAGCTCCTTTGTCTTAATAAACTTATCCCTTTGCTTTGAGATGTTATTGAAATATCTCTTCCCCGAGTTTGGATTAGAGAGATGGTCCTTCCACCACTGCACATAGGCCTGGAAAATAGCATTGGCCTCCGCCTCACTCATACCACCGTCACCGGCCTTAGGCAAAGCGTCTAGCTCCGCCTGCTTAGCGTCGCGCTCGTCTCTCCATGCTTTCAATTGATTATCGAGGTCTTTTTGCTTGTTGTCAATTTTAGCTTTGGCGGCAGCTATTGTTTTGTCTCCCCAGGGGAGCTCCTCGGTATCAAAGTAAGCAACGACGGCAAAGAAGGGGGTATTGGAGGTGTTGTAGCCACTGGAGGCATCAGTTCCCCACTTTTGAGTGCTTTCCGTCACATAGCAGCTTCCCCAGAATGTGGTGCCACGTGTAGGAACGCTCATATCCGGTTTCTCGATGCCGTCATACAGCTTTTTAGAATCCTTGTACTCTATCCTCATCTCCCGCAAGAGCTTCTGAGCATAATTCTCATCGGCAGGATCCAACTCGGCAGGTCCCTCCCCATAAACGAAGTGAGCAGAGCGGAAGAAGCGATCCCGTACCAGTGCATCTGCAGTAAACTCTTCATCTGCAATCGTTGATTGGTAGGTCGTCATATTGATCCGCGAGCTATTGTCCGTCTTATTGTAGAGAGGCGTCTCGGTGTTTTTATTCCCCGCCCACTCGCCCTCCTTTGTGGTTTTGGCTATTGGGAAAAAGGTAGGCTCAAAATTGAGCACCTGAAAGCTTACCCCCTTGATCACCATGCCCCCTAGTTCGGGGATAGGAGTCTTTACGAGGTCCGCCTCGGCAGTCACTACAGCCTGTGCCAAGACCCGGCGGGTATAGACCTGTACCAGATTGCGTCCATCCTTTACCTCCTCCTCCGTGATGTTGTCCTCCGGCAGGTAATTGTACCGTACCCCAGAAGAGAGGATCCGATCCTTGCGCTTGATACATGGGAGAGGACCAGGCTTAGTTTCGTTCATCCTGGTATCAAAGAATGCAGTGGGGAAATCAAGGTTTCTCCTTGGGTTCCTTCCATCATACCCCGGTCTTCCCTTATCGGTAAAAGATGGTACGTCGGGGATCGTGGCGGAGGGGCCAGTTGCTATCTCCTTCGTGGCGATATGGCTATCGGGGCGAAAAGCCTCCAGAGTTGGGGCATCCCCACTGCTGTAGGTGATACCCTCTTCTCCCACGTAGGGGATGGGCTTGACAATCTCTTCGAGGAAAGCACTCTTGCTGTCGACCGTCGCTCTAAGCTTGCTGAGGTAGGGCTCGGGGATGTTGAAGAAGGCGAAGATCTGCTTGCTCACCGGTGCCGACCTAAAGGGCTTGAGGAGCAACTCCTGCTTGGCGGGATCCCAATTCTCTACAACATTAGCGTCAGTTACAGCACCGGCCATACACTGCACCTTGTCGCTCTTGTCGGAGACGATAAAGACGGCGAAGTTCTCGATGATGTCATCGCCCTGCCATATGGTAAAGCTCTCTTCGCCCGTTGGGCTCTCCTTGCCATCCTTAGCCCCAGCCTCTTGCTGCGTGGCGGGGTCTGTCGTGGGGGGAGTGGTGCGTAGGGCGAGGGACATATAGGTGCTGCCCTCCCAGTCATCGGTGGTGTACCCGGGCGTCTCGGCGGGGTCCTCGACAGAGGGGCGCTCCTTGGTGCAACCGGGTGCGAGGAGGACCGTCAGGAGGAGCGCCACCAGCGTGGTGGCGGATAGGCGGCCGAGGGATCTCTGTATGATAGTCATATAATGTGTAGTCAGTCGTTGTCGATCTGTATCGTGGCAGGAGGAGCGGTCAGGCGCCTCCTGCCTGAGGGGATTTCAGCTAAAGTACCCCATGGACTCTGTGTCAGAACTCCACGTCGTAGGAGTGTACACCCCAGTTGATCACGATGATCTCTACAGCCATGTAGGTATCTACGGGGTAGAGGGTCTCATTGGGATCGGGAGTCTTGTCATTGGGATCCTTAGGATCGTCATTTCCCGGATTGAAGGGGTTACCGGTGTAGCCGATGTTCTTGAAGGCCTTGATATTGACGTGGTAGATGTTGTTGCGGAGCACCGGAGAGGTGATAGGATCACCGGGGTTGTCCGGATTGAGCCAAGCCACGTAGTAGCAGGTTGCACCCTTGTAGGTGATGACGTTCTTTTCGTCGTTGCCGTTGGCTTCCTGAGCCTTGGTCTTGTCGCTGTAGAACTTACCGTCGTTTAGACCGAGGTAGAGGTCACCATCGGTGGCGTAGGTAGCCTCCTCACCCGTAGCCCAAGCCTCAGTAGAGGGAGTGATCTTGGCGGATACGATGACATAAGGAGTGTTGCCCTTGCGGTAGCCGGTGAAGGGGGCAACGCCGCCATCATCCTTGAGCTTATTGCCATACTGGTGAGTCGTCTCGGTGACGAACTTCATCGGCTTGCTAACGATGTTGTCGACGTTGGTTCCCTTTGCACCACGGGTAAAGGTGGTCACAGCCACTCCGGTCATCTTGCGGTAGTAGTACTTATCTGAGGCACCGGTGTATGCCACAGTGGCAGAGGGGATAAAGCTGAAGGAAGGAGTCATGCAGTAGTCGACCCTGGTGGCATCCTTGCCGGCCTCGGTCGGCATGGGAGCCAGATAGGTGGTCTTCTCAAATTGCATCACATCCCACTTCAGATCCGAGAGCGTGGCGAGGGTGATCTCAGCACCGTCGCGTGTAGCCTTAATGGTGAGATTGTCGGCTACGTCACTGCGGGTAACCACCGTCTGAGCGACGAGGCGACGAACCTCGACCTTAGCGCAGTTGGCGGTCCCGTTCTTTGCCTGATCCTCTGTGACGCCACCTACGACATCCATCGGCTTCTCGGTCTTACCATTCATGGCGATGATGTCGTTGGTGTTGTCAAACTGAGCATAGGCAGCGAGGACGCCATTGGCATCCGTCATGTCGTAGGCCTTGGCATAGGCGGTCTCAAAGGCAGACTTGGTCGTAGCGGCATCCAGAGCAGTCTTGATGGCGGTGTTGGCGATGTTGGCGAGGACATAGACCTCCTTCTTGCCGGCATCAACCTTCCATGCCTTGGTGCGGTAGTCCTGAGTCTTGGTGTTGTTGTCAGGGTTGACCGTAAGGTCGGCGTTAGCAAACTCCTGCTTTTCCACCGTACCTGTCGGGAGTGAGATCACGTAGACGCTGAGATCATTGATCTTGTCGCGACCGATGTACTCTCCCTCGGGGTTGTGGCGGTCGTCCTCAGCAGCCTTCAGCCTATTGTCGGACTGAGTGGTGGAGATGGCAACGGACATATAGGTGTTGCCTGTCGAGGAATTGGGCTCGGGAGTATCATTGCCCCCGCGCTGGGTGCACGCCGACAGACCTCCTACGAGGGCGAGGGCGAGCAGAGCCTGAGTCAGTTTCTTAATCATAAAAACGTTTTTTAGTGATAAAAATAGTGTATATGCAATGTAATGAAATAGTTTACACCTATCGCACAAAGATACTCAATATTATGTTATTGGACGACAAGACGTGATACCAATTGCGTGAAATATCAAATTGCGACCGATGGTTTTACATTTGAGTGTCCGGGCAGGGTGGTCAAAAAGGTCAGGTGAGTAGGCGGATAAGTGCGCCCCGGATCCCTCCCCTGCGGGATCGGCAGGCGGGGGAGGTCGGCGAGAGGCACCCCGGAGGGATGCGTTTTTCGTAGCCCGGTGGTCGGAGGGGCGTAGCCCCGACGACCCCGGGAAAGCATAGCCCTCCTTTATCCCCACGACACCCTGTCGGGGTCGTATATATTATGGCGTATCGCAGGAGACCCGGGGTCAACGGATGGGGCCGGGCTCTATCGGACGAGTCGGACGCCCAGCCCCAGCCCTCCTCGGTCCTCCCACTAACTCTCTCTCCAGCTCCCCCTCCCCAGCCTTGCTCTCCAGCCAGTCCCCCCCCCCAGCTCGGGTGCACCGCCTGATCTGCCCGCAGGGAGGGCAAAAGGAAGCCGACACCATATATGGTATGCCGGATCCCGCCAGGGATCCCCGCTCCATAGCCACAGGTCGAGCCGCGACAGCGGCGATGACCTGTGGAAAGGTCAGTGTCTTGACCTCGACCCCGATAGGGTGTCGCACTTCTTCGCCCCCCCCCTCTGCGACCCACAAGGGGTCGTTGTCGTTTGCATCGGCTGATCCACGGGTCATCGGGGCTACGCCCCTCGACCCGAGGCTATGGAGCGGACACCCCGGAGGGGTGCAACCCCGTCCCCGCTCCTGTGGAATCGGTGGGCGCGGGAGGTCGGTGAGAGCAGGTGTCCTCTGCGCCGTCCGACCCGTCCGACGATATGGCGCGCCCGGTGAGCGGGCACCCGCAAGGGGTGCAACCCCGCCCCCGCCCTCTCGACAGACAGCGGATCCCGTGGCAACGATCTCTTCCCGGGAGTGCCGGATCCCGGAGGGGATCCCCGCTCCGTCGGGGATCTCTAATATCGGTATTAGTGATTTCTTTTACCGGTATTAGAGAATTCTTTTACCGGTATTAGTGAACTCTAATATCGGTATTGAGACCTTTGCATAATACCCCATCTGCGGCGTCACTTTCGAGATTCGGGCTTGGTCATGTGCGTAAGCACACTCCCTTCGCCCTCACTCTCAGTTCCTTGCATCTGTGGCATTCTGCAAAGTCCCTGCCGAAAAAGCGGTGCTTTTTCGGCCAAAGACCATTTTGCAAAGGTCTTGGTATTAGGATTTCGCCTGATTTGTAACGTCATCGACACAGACTTGTAATGGGATCTCAACAGACACTTATCCACTTTGTCACAGGAGATTAATCGCTTGGTAATATCCCTTTCTGACCTTTGCGGTGAAAAATAATCAAGAAGAAATGCTCTTACAGTAATGAAGGCTTACCGTATTACACTCCTGGCGATCATGAGCTGCAGCACAGCTGTGGCGACAGTGATCCCCGCACTCGGAAGCAATCGTCCGCTCACCGTAGTGGCTGAGCCGGAGGGCGAAGTAGCCGGCGGCACACTCCATGGTGTCATCACCGATGGCGCGACCAAGGAGCCGCTCATCGGTGCCACGGTCCGGCTCGAGGGTACTTCCCTCGGTGGCATCACCGATATGGACGGAAAATTTACCATCAACGGCATCCCCAAGGGGGTCTACACCGTGGTGATCTCCTACGTCTCCTACAAGACTGAGCGGATCCCCAATGCCGTGATCGAACCGGGGCAGCGCGCCACGCTCGACTTCACCCTCCGTCCCGATGATGAATTGCTCGATGAGGTGGTGGTGACGGCAAAGGCCAATCGCGAGTCGGAGAGTATGCTGCTCCTCGAGCAGAAGCGCGCCCTCATCGCGATCGAGGCGATCGGCGCCATGGAGCTGGATCGCAAGGGGATCTCCAATGCCGAGGCGGCCGTGCAGCAGGTCTCCGGCATCTCCAAGCAGGAGGGGGTGAAGAATGTCTTTGTCCGCGGACTCGCCGACCGGTACAATAGCACCTACCTCAATGGCTTCCCCATCCCCTCGGATGACCCTGAGTACAAGAATATCTCGCTCGACATCTTCGATACCGATATGATCCAGAATATCGGTGTCAGTAAGGCCTTCAGCTCCACCCGTGGCGGTGACGTGGGCGGTGCAGCGATAGACATCAAGTCCAAGCAGCTGCAGGGCGACCACCTCCTCTCCATCGGTGCCGGCGTGGGGGGCAATGCGACGCTCCTCGGTCGCGACACCTTCCTCCGGCAGGACGGGGTCAATTACCTTGGCTTCGCCAATCGGACCCAGCCGGACCGTAGCCTCTTTCCCGGTTACGGATCCGAGATCCAGAGCGGGACGGACTATCCCTTCGTCAATAAGCTGCAGCCGGTCAAGGTGCAGGCCCCCGTGGATCACAACCTCAACCTCTCCCTCGGTAAGCGAGTCGACCTCGACAGCGTGGTTCTCGACCTCCTGCTCGTGGGGCGGCACGAGGTGGGCTACTCCTACTCCAATCGTATCAGTCGCAGCTTCTCCACCGTCTTCAATGGCGGGACCACCGGCCTCTGGTACACCAATCAGGAGGGACCGATGTACGACACCGATGTCCGCCAGCTCCTCCTCGGAGACGCCTCGATGCGGATCCTCGACAAGCATACTATCCGCTACACCGGGCTCTTCATCCACTCCTCCAAGCAATTTGTCACTACCCTCGTCGGTCAGTACTCTGAGCACAATCAGGATGGCTCTACGACGCGTCAGCCGGATGGCGACCTGCTCCCCGAGGGATCGGAGCCGATGGAGCTCAATCACATCAGCCTCACCCGCCAGCAGAATAACGACAACCGCCTCCTCATCAATCAGCTTGACACCGACTGGCAGCTTACGGATGCGCTGACCCTCAATGTCGGAGCTGCAGCGAATATCCTGCAGGCGTACGAGCCGGACCGTCGGCGCCTCTACATGGTCCTGACCGATAAGGGCTGGATCCCGGACTGGTCGATCAGCAACGACCGCTTCTTCTCCCACCTGAGAGAGAACGACTACAATGTCAAGGCCTCTGTGGAGTGGAAGTTTGCCCCCGAGTCGTTCCTCACCCTCGGCTACAAGGGTCGGTTTATCGACCATAAGTTCAATTCCATCGCCTACAACCTCCTCACCACGGTCTCTGAGGGACTGGATGCCAAGGAGTACAAGGAGCTGGACTGGGACCGGATCTACAATGCGGAGACCCTGCAAAATAGGGATACCCACGAGACCCCTTTCTCCAATATCATGCTCAATAACGACGAGTGGTATCAGGCGATCAAGCAGACACATGTCGGCTACCTGGATGCGGTCTGGAAGGTGTCCGATGCCCTCACCCTACAGGGTGGACTGCGGGTGGACCTCCTCCGGCAGCGTGTCTCCACGGGGATCAATTCCGACACCCCCACCTCCACCGTCTACGCCGGCACCGACCCCGACAAGTACAGCATGAAGCCCTTCGTCCTCCCGAGCTTCAACATCCGCTACGACATCAGTGACCGGCACACCCTCCGCCTGAGCGCCTCCAAGAGCTACTCTATGCCACGCTTCAAGGAGGTCTCCACCTACAAGTACGTCAATATCGACTTCACCAGCTGCGGCTGGTCCAAGGTGCGCTTCTCTGAGCTCTACAACGTCGACCTGAAGTACGACTGGTACTTCTCCCCGAGCGAGCTCTTCACGGTCACTGCCTTCTACAAGCACATCAAGGACCCGCTCTCCCGGGTCTTCCTCGCCGGCACCGCCGGCATCCTCCAGTACGCCAATCCGGCTGACAAGGCTGAGGTGGCGGGCGTGGAGCTGGAGCTGAGGAAGGAGCTCCTCAATACCTACAGCATCGCCACCGAGCATCGCCACAAGCTCAGCATGGGCCTCCGCGGCTCCTACCTCTACTCCGATATGATGCTCGACCTGGAGCCCTTCGGCGTGATCAAGAGCGAGCGGACCGAGCTCGAGGGGGCGTCTCCCTGGCTCGCCAATGCCGACCTCACCTACAGCTACTCCAATGCGCGCAACAGCTACACGGGGACGATCCTCTTTGACTACTTCAGTGACCGCCTCTACACCTACGGCACTGTGGGGCAGAATGAGAACGGCATCATCGAGAAAGGCATCGCCAAGCTTAACCTCGTCGGTGAGGCCAACCTCGGCAAGCACTTCTCCGTCAAGATGAAGGTGAATAACCTCCTCAATAGCCCGATCCGCAAGGTCGAGGTGCCGGGTGAGGTGCTGCAGAAGACCTACACGGAGTACTACAACGCCCACCCTGAGCTGACTGCTCCTCACGAGCCGGATGCCCCGCAGATCATCTCGGAGTACCGCAAGGGGGTCAGCTTCAGCCTCAGCGTCGGCTACAAATTCTAAGAAGAGACCTTTGCATAATACCCCATCTGCGGCGTCACTTTCGAGATTCGGGCTTGGTCATGTGCGTAAGCACACTCCCTTCGCCCTCACTCTCAGTTCCTTGCATCTGGGGCATTCTGCAAAGTCCCTGCCGAAAAAGAGGTGCTTTTTCGGCGAAAGACCATTTTGCAAAGGTCTTAAGAAATAAATAACCACTCATTTTCAAATAGAAAAAGACAATGAAAGCACTTACCAGAAGCATCGCCCTCCTCATGATGGGGATCGC
>ERZ1673752.3493-NODE-3493-length-14953-cov-4.312190_pt1 | contig 14953 bp, 9 predicted proteins | sample MGYA00580195_ERZ1673752 | MGnify/ENA primary metagenome ERZ1673752 (study PRJEB41218, sample SAMN15661744) | gut metagenome | host: Homo sapiens | place: Canada: London | collected 2015-08-20/2019-03-30 | study: EMG produced TPA metagenomics assembly of...
GTGGGTATTTGCAGAAAGTTATAGAAGGAATTTATGGTAGGTATTATTCCGGTCCTATGGGGATAGATATGATGATCTGTCCGGATCAGAGAGGATATCCGTACGCCATTTATCCACATGTTGAAATTAATGTGCGCATGACTATGGGGATGGTTGCCCGTCAGCTTTATGATAATTTCGTCGCTCCCGGTAGCAAAGGAATTTTTAATGTCGACAATTTCCCTTCTGCCGAGGCTTTGCGGACGCAACATGAACAGGACATGAGGGATTATCCATTGGTAGTGGAGGAAGGAAGAATCGTCTCCGGCTATCTGGCCTTGGTGCCGGTTACTCCTCAAAGCAGGTACCGGGCTTACGTGCGGGTGGAGGTGTGTTAACCTCACGGAACCTCATTTAACCTCATGGAACCTCACGTAACCTCCGACTGTTTCACATGCTATTCTTATCTTTATGGCTTTAAACTAAAACATAAAGAAAGATGAAAAGGAATTTCTATTTGCAGCATCCGCTGATGGCTATGCACGATCCCAGAATGCAATATCTGTTGAAAATGGAAAAGCTCAAGGGAACAGGGGCTTATTGGTTCGTTATCGAGAAATTGGCTATGTTGCCCGGCTCATGTGTCGATATGGAGTTTTTGCGTCCTTACTGCAAGATGCATAAGATATCTTTTGCTTATGTCAAGAAGATCATTCTCGGTTACGAGCTTTTCGATTTTGAAGAGGACGGATCTTTTGCGCCTGCCGAACTGAACCCACTGCATAAACCGGTTCAAAAGCGGGAGGAAACAGTTGCGGATAAAACGGGAAAACCGGAAGATTCGGTTCGAAAAACGGTTCCGAAAACGACCGGAAATGTATCGGAATCGTCGGTTTCCTGGTCAAAAAATGACGAAAAACGACAAAAAACGTCGAGGGAAAAGGCGGAAAAACGCACCGGAAAATCAGATAAAACGCTGAATGATAGTATTATTAGTGAAAGTGTTGATACGGATAATAAAGAGAATATAAAAGATATACTAACAACAGCAGCAGAAGAAAAAGAAAGAAACGCTGCTGCTGATTTTTCCAATGTCGAGTCTCGTCGTACGGATGTCGCGGCTTGCTGTACGGTTGCCACAGTTCAGCGTTCGCAATGTCACACTTCACCGCTTCCGGTGCCACACTTCAGCGTCCCCAATGCCGCACTTCACGCTTGTTCAAGTGTGGCGTTTCACCCATTCAAGTGTGGCATTGGGGACGCTGGAGTGTGGCATTCGGGAGGGTCATCTGCCCGCTTCGCTTTCATTGCCACAACGGTCCACGGCAGTGACAGCAAAATACTTCTTTGCCGTCCAGAAGCGGACGGGAGCATACGTGTATTCCGTTCCTTGTACTCGCTGGGCAATAATATTTTCCGGATTGGAGGTATCCACAGGGTAAGTGTCCGAGCCGTAGATGACGTAGGTCGGTACATTACGTTTGTCGTTGTCCGTGGCGGGCATCCAACTGAGGTGGATATATCCGTCCGGCAGTCGAGTGACAGTAAGATGGGTAGGGGCTGTCGGTGGCACGTTGTCTATCCAGGGCATGGCAGGTTGCAGGGCAGGAGCGGTATAAAAGTCCTCTTCCAATACATCATACAACCCTTGTGTGTTGTCCATCAGATATTTCACACGATAATGGGCCTGACCTGCCAGTTTGTGGGTAAGGATGAAGTGCATCTGACGCTCCACTTCATCCAGTGTCCAGTTTCCTTCACTGGGATCGAGGAAATAGATACCCAGTCCGGGAATGATCTGGCGACCATTACTTTGTTCCTGCCAGTCGAGAGCAAAAGGATAGAAATGGTTACCCCGGAAGTAAAGCATGGGATATATCTGATCCTGTATGCCTTCACCCAACCAACCTTGTGCATCTTGGTAAACAGTATGAAAAGCATTCCATCCGCGGGAAGGATAACGGGAGGTATCACGGTATTTTCCTACAGGGCAGGTACTTACCTTTACCCAGGGCTTCAGAGCTTTCACACCTTTGTAGAGGTGTCGGACGATTTCCGTAATGTTATCCCTGCGCCATTGGGCGAGGTCGCGTCCTTTGCCATATTTCCGGAAATCATAGGTGTCTGGGAATCGGGGAGCATTCTCTGGATAACGCAGATAATCGAAGTGGACGCCATCCACGTCATATTTTTCCACAACCTCGCGTACAAGGCTCATCAGATATTCTTTGGTTGCCGGATTTCCGGGATTGAGGAAGTATTCACGCTTATAAGGCACACAAATAGCGGATTTCTGTTTGGTTACGGAGGCATTGCCCAGATTGGCAACATGCTTGCGATTGCCTAACGGAATGGCTACCATCCAGGCATGGCACTCCATACCGCGCTTATGACACTCTTCTATGGCAAAAGCCAGTGGATCGTATCCCGGATCTGCAGCTGTTTTACCAGTCTAGATGGAGTTGAACGGTTCTATCTTCGAGCGGTAGAGCACGTCACCGCGCGTTCGCGTCTGGAAGAGCACAGTGTTGAAGTTGGCATCTTTCAGTCGGTCAAGTATCTCGACTAGTTCTGCCTTTTGTTTTCGGATGCCTTCGGGACTGGTGGCACGGGTACGGGGCCAGTCCAAACCATAGACGGCGGTGACCCAGGCAGCGCGCACTTCGTATTTTGGAGGACGGGTAACCATCTCACCGGCGGATTGCGCGGTAAGGGGCAGAACGAATGTGATAAATAATATAGTGAGAAGTAACTGTTTCATGTTGATAGAGATTTTATTGTAATACCTAATACTTATTCTAAACAAATTCTCTTTTCCTTCTTTATTTCTGTCATTTTTAGCGGCGAAGATAAGTAAAACACTTGAGAATGTTGTGCAGTTTCCTTAGAAACTATTACATTTGCGTCCATTAAAAATAATGAATAACGCACCATGATTACATTTACGCTTTGCCTGTTGGCATTAATAGCAGGTTATTTTCTTTACGGGCGTTTCATCGAACATATTTTCGGCCCTGACGATCGTAAGACGCCTGCTTTGACTAAGACCGATGGGGTGGATTATATCCCTTTGCCCACCTGGAAGATTTTCATGATACAATTTCTTAATATTGCCGGTTTGGGTCCTATCTTCGGTGCTATTATGGGGGCTAAATTTGGTGTATCATCTTATTTGTGGATTGTGCTCGGCAGTATCTTTGCCGGAGCCGTACATGATTACCTGGCAGGTATGCTCTCTCTGCGTAATGGCGGTGAAAGCTTGCCGGAGATCATCGGTCGCTATCTGGGAGTAACTACCAAGCAGGTGATGCGCGGTTTTACAGTTCTTTTGATGATATTGGTAGGAGCTGTCTTTGTGGCCGGCCCTGCCGGATTGCTGGCAAAACTGACACCGGAATCTTTGGATGTTACGTTCTGGATAATAGTAGTATTTATCTATTATATTTTTGCCACTTTGTTGCCGGTTGATAAAATCATAGGTAAGATATATCCGCTTTTTGCTGTTGCATTGCTTTTTATGGCGGTGGGTATACTGGTGATGCTTTATGTGAAGCATCCTGTCTTACCGGAATTCTGGGACGGATTACAGAATACGAACCCTAATGCTGTTGAACTACCCATTTTCCCGATTATGTTTGTCAGCATAGCCTGTGGTGCTATCAGTGGTTTCCATGCTACGCAAAGTCCGTTAATGGCTCGTTGTATGACGAGTGAACGTCACGGTCGCCCTGTGTTCTATGGTGCTATGATTACCGAAGGTATTGTTGCCCTGATTTGGGCGGCAGCTGCCACCTATTTCTTTCATGAAAACGGAATGGGGGAGACGAATGCTGCCGTAGTAGTGGATGCTATCACCAAAGATTGGCTCGGTACTGTGGGAGGATTCCTTGCTATATTAGGTGTGATTGCCGCGCCTATCACGAGTGGTGACACCGCTTTCCGCTCTGCCCGCCTTATTGTGGCAGACTTCCTCGGAATGGAACAAAAATCCATGCGTCGTCGTTTGTATATATGTATTCCTATGTTTCTCGCTGCTATCGGTTTGTTGCTCTACAGTTTGAGCGACAAAGAGGGTTTTGACATGATTTGGCGTTACTTTGCATGGACCAATCAGACGCTTTCCGTCTTTACGCTTTGGGCGATTACCGTCTATCTGGTACGTGAAAAGAAAGGGCATTACTTTTATGTAACTTATGTTCCGGCTGTATTTATGACAACTGTTTGTATAACATACATCTGTATAGCCCCCGAAGGCTTTGGCTTAGGACCTCAGACTGCTCTCGGTGTTGCCATTCTGGCTGCTGTGGTAGCTGCGCTCTGGTTTAGTATCTGGTATTTTAAAACGACTAAAAAACTTTGGTAATGAAGAGATTTAAAAAATCTACAAGCATCACGATTGCTCTGCTTATCTATGTGAGTGCTACGGCAGCTTATTTCCTGCCGCGCAACACTGTTATCAGTGATACGGAAAAATACGTCACTGTTGCAGCATCCTATATCATTGTGTTTATCCTCTGGTTGGTGTTGCGTAAGAAAGAAGACTTGCAGCGAAAACGTAGAGAGGAAGATGAAAAGTACAATAACACCAAAAACTAATAAGTAACAATGAAAAAATTAGCATTACTCGTTTGTCTGCTTGTGGCCACAGTGGCTGCCCAGGCACAATTTGAAAAAGGAAAGTGGATCTTGAATCCGTCGATTTCCGGCTTAGGTTTGTCGCATAATACAGAGACAGACAAGACTTCATTTGGCATTGAAGCCAAAGGTGGTGCGTTTCTGCTGGATAATGTGGCGTTATTGATACATGCAGGAGCCAAATGGAATGAAAAAGGAGGTGATACGGATGTTTATACACTCGGTGTGGGCGGTCGTTATTATTTCAGTAAGATTGGTCTATATCTGGGTGCTGATGTCAACGTAGACCGTTGGGATTGGGGGACAAGCGATGATACCAAGTTTTCTTTCGGTGCGGAAGCAGGGTACGCTTTCTTTCTGTCGAGGACGGTGACACTTGAGCCGGCTGTGTATTGGAACGTAAACGGTGACCGTTCGGTATTTGGTCTGAAGGTTGGTTTCGGTTTCTACTTCTAACTTACATAACTCCTGCTATGAATAAAGCAAGCTAAGATTTTTCCGCTTTGCAGATTATTATAAATTGTCCCATGAGATAAAACAGTTTGTCTTGTGGGACGATTTTTTTATCTCATGGGACGGATATTTTTATCTCACGAGACAGAATAATCCGTCTCATGAGATGAGTTTCACTCAATTATTTCATGTGCAGTTTTTCTTGCAGGAATTGTCCTGTATAACTTGCCGCACATTTTGCCACTTCTTCCGGTGTACCTGCCGCTACCAGATTTCCACCTTTGTCACCACCTTCCGGTCCGAGGTCTATCACATAGTCGGCACACTTGATAACGTCCATGTTATGCTCGATGATTACGATGGAGTGTCCACGTAATATCAGGGCATCGAAAGCTTCCAGTAATTTGCGAATATCATGGAAATGTAGTCCTGTGGTCGGTTCGTCGAAGATGAACAGGGTAGGGTCTGCCTTTTCCTGACTGAGGTAATAAGCCAGCTTCACGCGTTGGTTTTCACCACCTGAAAGGGTAGAGGAAGACTGTCCCAGTTTGATGTAGCCTAATCCTACATCTTGTAGTGGAGCGAGTTTTTTTACTATCTTCTTCTGTCCGTGTTTAGTGAAGAACTCTATAGCTTGGTTCACGGTCATCTCCAGTACATCGTAGATGTTAGCATCGTGGAACTTAACCTCCAGTGTATCAGCTTTGAAGCGTTTTCCGTGGCAGGTCTCACATTCCAACACCAAGTCGGCCATGAATTGCATTTCTACTGTGATGGTTCCGTCACCTTTACATTCTTCGCAACGTCCGCCCTCACTGTTGAATGAAAAGTAGCCGGCAGTGTATCCCATTTGTTTGGCAAGTGGTTGATCTGCCCATAGTTTGCGGATTTCGTCGTAAGCCTTGATGTAAGTTACAGGATTTGAACGACTGGATTTGCCAATAGGGTTCTGATCTACAAATTCTACATTTCGCAGGTTTTGCAGGTCACCGCCGATAGAAGCGAATTCGCCCGGACGTTCGCTGCACTCATCCAGTTCGCGTTTCAGGGCACGGAAGAAGATATCGCGTACCAGGGTACTCTTTCCCGATCCGCTGACGCCGGTCACTACAGTCATTACATTCAGAGGAAAGCGCACGTTTACCCCTTTTAGGTTATTTTCGCGTGCCCCGGTCAGTTCTATGTAGTTATTCCATGGGCGGCGATGTTCCGGGACAGGAATTTCTTCTTCTCCCAGCAGATAACGAACGGTGTAGCTGTCGCTGTTCGGCTGCAAATCTTTCATATCTCCCTGATAGACCACTTGTCCGCCCAGGCGGCCGGCTTTCGGCCCGATATCTATGATGTAATCCGCTGCACGGATGATTTCTTCGTCATGTTCCACGATGACAACCGTATTACCCAGTTGTTGCAATTGACGCAATACGTGTATCAACTTGTCGGTATCGCGACTGTGTAGTCCGATACTGGGCTCGTCAAGGATATAGAGTGAACCTACTAGGCTGCTGCCCAGTGAAGTGGCTAGATTAATACGTTGGCTCTCACCACCCGAAAGCGAGTTGCTGAGACGATTCAGTGTCAGATATCCCAATCCGACATCGAGAAGGAAGCGGATACGACTGTTGATTTCCATGAGAATACGGGTAGCAACATCTTTGTCGTGCTTATCCAGTTGCAAGTTATCGAAGAAGTTTTTCAACTCCGTAATCGGCAAATCTACGAGTTGGGAAATATTTCGTCCTCCTACTCGTACATAGCTGGCTTCGGGTTTTAAGCGGGTGCCATGGCACTTCGGACACAGTGTTTTGCCACGATAGCGTGCCAACATCACGCGATATTGTATCTTGTACTGATTTTCCTGCACCATTTTAAAGAAGGCATTGATACCCTGGAAGTAAGGAGTGCCTTCCCATAGCATCCGGCGTTGTGCATCCGTCAGCTCATAGTAAGGTGTAAAGATGGGGAATCCGGCTCTTTCGGCACCTCGTATCACCATATCTTTCCATTCACCCATCACTTCGCCACGCCAACAGACAACAGCACCGTCGTAAACGGACAGCGAACGGTTGGGAACCACCAGATGTTCATCAATACCGATTACTTTACCGAAACCTTCGCACTCAGGACAGGCACCGATGGGGGAGTTGAAGGAAAACATCTGGTCGCTCGGCTCTTCAAAAGCAATACCGTCTGCTTCGAATTTGGTGCTGAAGCGATACAGGCTGGTGGTTCCGTCAGGCTGATAGAACCGGAGCAGACAGGCACCGTCGCCTTCGTACATCGCCGTTTCGGCAGAGTCCGTCAGTCGGCTGACTGCATCTTTTTCTTTGGATGCTACCATACGGTCTATCAATAAAAAAACGGTATCTCCTTTCTTGGGTTCATATTCATCAATGCGTATCATCTCTCCATTTACTTCCAGACGGTTGAAGCCCTGCTTCATATCAATGTCCAGTTGTTGTTTCATTGTGCGGTATTCACGCAGTAGTATCGGAGCGAGTACTGTGTATCTTGTCCCTTCCGGATAGCCTAACATACAGTTTACGATATCTTCAGTGGAATGTTTTTTTACTTCCTCTCCGCTAATGGGGCTGAATGTCCGTCCGATGCGGGCATACAATAATCGCAGGTATTCGTATATTTCGGTAGAGGTGCCGACAGTGGAGCGTGGATTGCGGCTGCTCACCTTCTGTTCTATGGCGATGGCAGGCGGAATCCCTTTGATAAAGTCACATTCAGGCTTGCTCATACGTCCCAGAAACTGGCGGGCATAACTGCTCAGACTTTCTACATAACGACGTTGTCCCTCAGCATAAAGTGTGTCGAATGCCAGGGAGGATTTACCCGAACCGGACAACCCGGTGATGACAACAAGTTTGTTTCGGGGTATTTCTACGTCTATATTTTTCAGGTTGTTGACGCGTGCGCCTTTGATGAGTATGGAGTTGTTTTTGGTCATAATCTGAGTCACTAAAGTGAATTTAAGCTGCAAAGATAATCACTGCAATTCAAATATGTATAATGATTGGCAGGTTAAGATTTGTTATACTTTTAAATAGTTGCTGACATACAAGCGGGAAAAGCACTATTTTTATGCGCATTTTAAAAACCAATCATCCTTATGCAATACCCTCGGATATGCCTGTGTGCCATGTTGGTATGCTTGTTTTCTTGTTTCGGGACAGTTATGGGACAAGATACAATTGATCTGAAATCGCTTGCCGACAGTGTACGGAAAGCGAATGGTAAACCGAATTTTCTACCTTTGGGTATGCACTTCCTTGAATTGGCAAAAGAGCGGAAGGATACGGCTAATATCAGTGACGCTTATGCTATTCTTGCCAGTCATTATTATGAATTAGGAGATACGGACAGTTTGCGCCTGGTGACTTATGAATATATGGACTGGGCAGATCGTTGCCACCGTAATACCGATCGCTATCAGGCATGGAGGCAGTACATCCAGCGAATGACCGAAAAAGGGATGCAGGAAGAGGTGATGAAGGAGACGGATTTACTCTGCAAAGACGCCGAGAAACGGAAAGATAAATACGGCATGGCATCCGGTGAAATGTGTATAGGTTATAATCACCGTGTGTTCGGTCAGAATATAAAGCTATGCCTTGAATATTATGACAGTGCATTGAAGCACTTTGAAGAAGGCAAATATTACCGTGATGCTTATGTCGTTTCCCTCAATATCATTCAAACTTATCTGGCACGTCAGTCATATAGTGACGCTGTGCCTTATCTGGACCGGTTGGGACAGTTGGGGAAGACAGTAGAGGGGAAGGATGTTGTAATAGGAGAAGCCTTGTATATGCGCTATTATCAGTTCCGGGTTATTACTGTTTTGGGGATAAAAGGAGAGAAAGCGGCAGCACCTTATATTCGTGAAGCAAATGCTTATTATTTTAAAAATAAAGAGTCTATTTCACAGGAGGGCTGGTTCGGCTATAAAATTATGTGCAGTCAGATCTTGGGTAACATAGGCAATGCCGTGGCTTATATGGATTCTCTGATTGATTACCAGCGTTCGATAGGCAATTATTATCCGGGAAACTACCGGCAAAAAGCCATTATGCTGGAACAGACCGGACATTACAAGGAGGCATGTCGTGCTTTTGCAGAGTATTCTCAGTTGAATGATTCTGTGCGTACGGCAGAGATGGATGAACAGCTGAACAAATATACCGCTCAGTTTGAGGTTGACCGTCTGAAGATGGAGAAGCTGGAACTGAGTGAGAAAATGAGCCGTGAGCGTCTGGCTTTTGTGTTTGGGGCGGGTTGTGTGATATTACTGCTATTGATATTGGTTACTTACCTTTATATTCGTACTCTTTCCATGAACCGGAAACTGGATGTTGCTCGTAAGGAATTGCAGAAGATGGGACGCATTAAGAGTTCGTTCATCCAGCACGTCACGCATGAGTTACGTACACCGCTCAATTCTGTAGTAGGTTTTTCTGCATTGCTTGCCGAAGAAGGCTTGGATGTGGAAGATGCCCGTGAATATTCCAGTCAGGTAGAGAAGAACAGTGCTTATTTGTTAGAATTGATTGATAATATTATAGATATTGCCGATATGGACTCACAGACTGCGGATATGCCCAAAGAAGCGGTGGATGTGAATGCCTGCTGTCTTGAATGTATAGATGAGTTGGGTGGGAAGCAGAAAGAAGGTGTGGAACTGCAATGGGTTCCCTCTCCGGATGTCCCGGTGATACAGACGGTACGAGCCTGGATGAAACGTGTGCTTACCCTTTTGTTGGATAATGCCGGGAAATTTACCGAAAAGGGTGTGATCCGTCTGCAATGCGAGGAAGATAAGGAGAATAATATCATACGTTTCATAATAGAAGATACTGGTATCGGCATTGAACCGCAATATCAGGAAACTGTTTTCGAGCGTTTCTTTAAAGTAGATAGCTTTACTCCCGGTACAGGTCTGGGACTTTCCATTGCCCGTCAGGTGATGGATATTGTAGATGGAAAGATTTACCTGGATACTTCGTACAATAGTGGCGTCCGTGTAGTTGTTGAATGGCCAATGAATTGATAAACCCTAATCAGATTTTATAAAGAATGAAAGTAAGAACCCTTTTGTGCGTATGTGCCCTGCTCTTTTCTCTGACAGTGGCAGCGCAATTCCAACCCGAAAGATACCCCAAACGTGAATTTCGTGCAGCCTGGATACAAGCTGTTAACGGACAATTCCGCGGAATTCCCACCGAGAAGTTGAAACAGAACCTGATCAGTCAGTTGAACTCCCTGCAAGAGGCAGGCATTAATGCCATTATCTTTCAGGTACGTCCCGAAGCCGATGCTCTCTATGCTTCGCAACTGGAACCGTGGAGCCGCTTTCTGACCGGTGTACAAGGACAAGCACCCAATCCTTATTGGGATCCCAGGGAATTTATGATTGAAGAGTGCCACAAGCGTGGTATGGAGTTTCATGCCTGGATTAATCCTTATCGTGTGAAGACTTCACTGAAGAATGAATTGGCGCCGGGCCATGTTTATAATATCCATCCCGAATGGTTTGTTACTTACGGTGACCAAGTCTATTTCGACCCTGCATTGCCGGAAAGCCGTCGCCACATCTGTATGGTGATTACGGATATTGTTTCCCGCTACGATGTTGATGCTATTCATATGGATGATTATTTCTACCCTTATCCTAAACAGGGAGTAGACTTCCCGGATGATGCCAGCTTTGCCCGTTATGGCGGTGGATTTTCTAATAAAGCGGATTGGCGTCGCAGTAATGTCAATGTGTTGATAAAGAAAATTCATGAGACAGTGCGCGAATTGAAGCCGTGGGTTAAGTTCGGTGTTTCTCCGTTTGGTATTTACCGTAATCAGAAGAGTGATCCGCTGGGTAGTAAGACTAATGGTTTGCAAAACTATGATGACCTTTATGCTGATGTGCTTCTTTGGGCTCGTGAAGGTTGGATAGACTATAACATTCCGCAGATATACTGGCAGATAGGTCATCCGGTAGCTGATTATGAGACATTGGTGAAGTGGTGGGCAAAGAATACGGAAAATCGTCCTTTGTTCATCGGTCAGTCGGTAATGAATACGGTGCAGAATGCTGATCCGCAGACTCCTTCCATGAACCAGCTTCCACGTAAGATGGCGTTGCAACGTGCTTATCAGACGATTGGCGGAAGTTGTCAGTGGCCTGCAAGTGCAGTGGTGGAGAATGCCGGAAAGTATCGTGATGCTTTGATGGCTGAATACCACAAATATCCCGCCTTGCCTCCTGTTTTTGATTTCATGGATAATGAAGCGCCGGATAAAGTGCGCAAGATGAAACCGGTGTGGACAGAAGATGGATATCTTTTATTCTGGACAGCACCGAAGTATAAGGATGAAATGGATCGTGCCGTACAGTATGTGATTTACCGTTTCGATGCTAAAGAGAAAGTGGACATCAGTGATCCTTCTCATATTGTAGCCATCACACGGGATAACTTCTATAAGTTACCCTATGAAAATGGAAAGACTAAATATCGCTATGTGGTAACAGCACTCGACCGACTGCATAATGAGTCGAAGATAGTGGCAAAAAAGGTGAAGCTATAAGCTTCACCTTTTTTGTTAATACAATATGAAACCTGCTATTCCGCAGCCTATAATCATCACTATCGGATTGACTTTATATTTCCGGGTACCCACAAAAGCCACCAGGAAGATGATGCAACTGACGATAAACGAGTACATATCTTCTTTAGGTGAACTAAAATTCTCTGTATTCATTAATACCAGGGCCGCTGATGCCAGTAGCCCTACCACTGCCGGGCGCAATCCACTGAATACTGCTTCAACAGCCGGATGTTTCTGGTATTTTAGGAAAAACTTACTGATAACTAACATCAGGATGAATGAAGGAAGTACTACGGCAAAAGTAGCGATGACAGAACCCCATATACTTCCGGTAGCCGTGAAGCCTACATACGTTGCCGAATTGATTCCGATAGGTCCGGGAGTCATTTGACTGATAGCTACAATATCTGTAAACTCTTGTGGTGTCAACCACCCGTAGCGTGTGACTACTTCACCTTGTATCATCGAAAGCATGGCATATCCGCCGCCAAAGCCGAAAAGGCCTATTTTGAAGAATGTATAGAATAACTGAAAATAAAGCATGGGAGATTTATAATTTATGATTTATGATGCGCAGCCAACTCTCAACTCTCAATTTTCAACTTTCAACTTTCGGACGGCTACGCCGTCCGAACAAGTATCCTCCTACACCGGCGATGATAATTACCCAGATAGGTGAGAATCCCAGTAGCCAGATGATTAGTGCAGATACAATGGGTATCCAGACATTGTAACGGTTGACTTTGGCTGACTTAGCCATACTGAATGTAGGAGCGGCAATCAGTGCAACTACTGCCGGGCGGATACCCTTGAATATCCGTTCTACTATCGGATTATCCTTAAAATTGTGGAAGAACATAGCTATGGCAAGAATAATGAGGAATGAGGGTAGAATTGTCCCTAAAGTAGTGACTATACTTCCACGAATTCCCCGCAACTTATATCCGATAAAAATGGAAATGTTAACCGCAAGAATGCCGGGAGTCGATTGGGAAATGGCAAGTAAGTCTATAAAATCGTCTTTGGCGATCCACTTTCGTTTCTCTACAATTTCTTCCTCTATGAGTGGCACCATGGCATAGCCACCTCCGATAGTGAAAACTCCTATTTTAGAAAAAAGGCCGAATGCCTCTAAATAAATATTCATAGTTTTAATGTTATAATGTGATAATATGATATCACTCTACCACTTTATTCCCCTTCTTCTTTCTGTTTCGCATATTGGCTCGGGCTGACACTGAAATGCTTCTTGAATACTTCCCGGAAGTATTTCGCATCGCTGAAACCAGTCATTTCTGCAACTTCAGTTATGCTGTATTTCTGCTCTTTCAGTAATTGTGCGGCACGTTTCAGACGTATCAATCGGATATAGTCTGCCGGAGCCTGGTCGGTCAGGGCTTTTATTTTATTATAGAAGCTGGTACGACTCATATTCAGTACTGAACAGAGCATTTCCACATTGAGTGCACCGTTATCCATATTTTCTTCCACATGCTTCTTGACGGAAGAAATGAATTTCCAGTCAAGGTCGGTGGAACAATTGGTACAAGTTGTGGCATCTTCATCATCATTCAGTTCCAGATTAGCATATTTATGTCGCAGCAAAGAGCGATTTGTCAGGATGTTGGATATCGTAGCACGGAGAATACCTATATTGAAAGGCTTCACAATATACTCATCTGCTCCGGTCTTCAATCCTTCAATGATGTTGCGGTCATTGTTCAGTGCTGTGAGCAAAATGATGGGGATGTGAGAGGTTTCAATATCATTCTTTAAGACATGACACAATTCGTCTCCACGCATTTCCGGCATCATGATATCCGAAATAATCATGTTAGGCATATATTCCTTGACTATTTCGAGTGCTTGTTTGCCATCGCTGCATACTTGTATGTTATAGTCGTCCGACAGTGTATTGCGGAGATATTCCCTCAACTCATCATTATCCTCCACAATCAGGATTTTCGGAAGATCACTGTTTTGCTGTTGTTTCTGTTTAGTTGCATCATAAGCAATGTTTGGCGTAACATTCTTAGGCACTCCCGATTCAGCATAAGCAACTTTCTCACTTCCCGGTTTCGGACTGTGAATAGCTTTTCGATAAGGTTTTTCACCTTTTGGGAATGTGACTTTAATACAGGAGCCTTTTCCTTCCGTGCTTGTAAAGTTGATTTTGCCTTTATGCAGGTGAACAAGTTTCCATACCAGTAACAGTCCGATACCACTACCCGTTACTTTCGAGTTGATGGCGTTACTACCCCGGAAGTGTATTTTAAAGAGCTTTTTCTGTTCTGAGGACGGAATACCGATACCCGTATCCTTTACTTCCACACTCCAATGGTCTTCTGTTTCTGCTGTATAGATATGTACGCTTCCACCTTCCGGTGTATACTTCAAGGCGTTGGATATCAGATTTTTCAGAATCGAATCCATCTTATCCTTGTCAAGCCAGGTATTCATGTAGCGGAAATTACTTTCATAAGTCAGGCTGATACGTTTTACGTCGGCATAAGCCCGGAAAGCATTGATCATTTCCTCCATGTAGGTGCTCAACTCATATTCGGATACATATAGGGCACTGGAATAAGTGTCCGCACGTTCGAAGTTAATAAGATTGGTCGTCAGTCGCAACAGGGCGTTCACATTTCGTATGGCAGTATTCATATTGCTTCGTCCGCTTGGTGTCAGATTTTCCTTTTCACTGAGTTCTTCCAGTGGTGCTTTGATCAGTGTCAACGGGGTACGAATATCATGCGCTGTATTGATGAAGAAACGTATTTTCTCATCCGAAGCCTTACGCTGTTTGCGCAGGATAATGACACGCAATGTGATAATGACAATTGCGGCTATCACGGCGGCATAAAGTATTAATGCCCATATGCTGAGCCATAAGGGCTGTTCTATCATGATTTCCATGTCACGCTCTTCAAGAACGATTCGTCGGTCTTCACTGGAGATGGCACGTACCCGTAATGTATATTTTCCGGGATTCAGATTTGTGAACCGGATCATGCAATCTTTCTCAGGACGGCTCCATCCGTCATAGAAACCTTCCAGTTTCCAGGAATACAGAACCAATGACGGATAATCGTAGTTGATAGAAGATATCCGTAGAGAGAATATGTTCTGATTGTATTTCAGCTTTAATACTTGAGTTTCATCTATGTCCACTTCCAGCGGTGAACCTTCATCGCCGGGGTAAACGGTTTGATAGAATACGCGCAAATCGCTGAATATCATTTTGAACTCATAATTGCGTGGAATCATCATATCT
>ERZ1673752.3502-NODE-3502-length-14907-cov-5.919203_pt1 | contig 14907 bp, 15 predicted proteins | sample MGYA00580195_ERZ1673752 | MGnify/ENA primary metagenome ERZ1673752 (study PRJEB41218, sample SAMN15661744) | gut metagenome | host: Homo sapiens | place: Canada: London | collected 2015-08-20/2019-03-30 | study: EMG produced TPA metagenomics assembly of...
GAGGAGCAGCGCCAGCAGGCTTTGAAGGAATTGGAGGACTGAGACCATGAGTGAGAAAATTGCAACCCGTGAAGCCTACGGCAAGGCCCTCGTCGAGCTGGGCGCCGTCAACGATAAGGTCGTGGTGCTCGACGCCGACCTCGCCGGCGCGACGATGACGAAGCATTTCAAGGCCGCCTATCCCGAGCGGTTCTTCGACTGCGGCATCGCCGAGGCGAACATGATGAATATCGGCGCGGGCCTGTCCACGATGGGTCTTGTCCCCTTCTGCTCCACGTTCGCGATGTTCGGCGCGGGCCGCGCCTATGAGCAGATCCGCAACTCCATCGCCTATCCGAAGTTCAACGTCAAGATCTGCTGCAGCCACGCGGGCGTCTCCGTCGGCGAGGACGGCGGCAGCCACCAGGCGATCGAGGACATCGGACTGATGCGCCTTGTCCCCGGCATGACCGTGATCGTCCCGGCCGACGCCAAGGAGGCCCGCAAGGCCACCTTCGCGCTCGCCGGGTTCCAGGGTCCCGCCTACATGCGCCTTGCGCGTCTGGCAACGCCCGTCTTCGAGGAGGACTACCCCTTCGAGATCGGCAAGGCCAACGTCCTGCGCGAGGGCAAGGACGCGGCGGTGTTCGCCTGCGGCCTGATGGTCAATGAGACGCTCGAGGCCGCGAAGCTCCTCGCCGCCGAGGGCATCGAGATCTCCGTCATCAACGTCCACACGATCAAGCCCATCGACGCCGAGTGCGTCAAGGCCTACGCCGAAAAGTGCGGCAACGTCGTCACCGTCGAGGAGCACAGCGTCATCGGCGGTTTGGGCGACGCCGTGGCCGACGTGCTGATGGGTCATGTCGCCTGCAAGTTCCGCAAGATCGGTGTGAACGATCAGTTCGGCCAGTCCGGCAAGGCCGCGGACGTCCTGCGCGAGTACGGCCTGACCGCCGACCAGATCGCCGAGAAGATCAAGCAGACGCTCTGAACAATCCGCCTGCCGCACAGGAGGACAGGCTATGAAGCAGTATATCATCGACGCTTTCACCGACCGGGTCTTTTCAGGCAATCCCGCGGCGATCTGTGTGCTCGACCGCCCCTACAGCGATGAAATGCTCCAGCGCATCGCGCGGGAGAACAACCTCTCCGAGACGGCCTATCTGCGAAAAACCGGCGAGAGCTGGCACCTGCGCTGGTTCACGCTGAACGGTGAGATTTGATCTCTGCGGCCACGCGACCATGGCGGCGGCCTATGCCGTGATGGAGCTGATCGAGCCCGGAGAGACACAGGTGTGCTTTGACACGCTGAGCGGCCGCCTGACGGTCGACAAAACGCCGGACGGTCTGTATGCAATGGACTTCCCTGCCTATGCGCTCTCCCCTGCCCCAGTGACGGACGCGATGGAGCAGGCCATCGGCGCGCGGCCTGCTGTGCGTGATGGAAAGCGAGGCGCTTGTGCGCGCGGCGCAGCCCGATCTGGCGAAGGCCGCGCTCTTCTCCGTCGGCGCAATTTTCCTGCCTCCGGACGCGAAGTAACTAAAAAAAGCTCGCCATGCAGTGCATGGCGAGCTTTTTTATTATATTTTTGCGGTGATGCGGTTTCGGCTCACTCCACCGGCGTCAGCACGCCCAGCACGACGAAGCGGGCGTTGGCGTACTCATAGCTGCAGGTGCTCAGCGTGAGGATCCGGTCCGTGTCGGACGGGACGGCCATGTCGGTGGTGAAGCGCGAATGGCTCATGCACCACGAGAGGTACGACTGGCTCAGATTCGACTGGTAGATCTCCGCGTCATAGTCCACGACCACGCCCGCGAAGAGGTCGACGCGGTAGGTCTGCTCCGGCGTCATGAGATAGAGGTACGGGTGCGCATCGTAAAACGCCTGCTTCTTATACTCCACGAGGTGGCCGAACATCGCGCCCGAGCGCATGTGGTGGCCGTGGATGATCGTGTTGCGGCCGGAGAAGTCGGCCTTGCACGCGGCGTCGACGAAGAGCGTGCCGTTTTTATTGTAGCTGCCGTCGAGCAGACGGTAGAGGTAATAGTCATTGTCGTCGGCCTGCACCACGGGGTAGTTCAGCCCCGTGTCCGCGCCGTAGAGCCACGCCACCACGTCGCCGTTCTGCTGACGCAGGGCGTCAAAATCGACGGAAATGCGCTCCGGCTCCTTCGTCGTCTGCTCCTCGTCCGTCTCGACGGGGGTGGTGAATTCCTCGGCCGCCTTCGTCACCTGCTCGCTCTTGTGCTTCTCGACGAGATAACTCCCGATCTTATAGGCGGAGAAGGCGAACACGCCGATCAGCACCGCCAGCAGCAGATAATAGAGAACCTTTTTCATAGAGCCCCTCCCCATGCGTTTTTATCTATTATATCGAAAATGCCCGCCCATTGCAAGCCCCGCGACGGGCGCGATTTTCGCGCTTTACTTCGGGCAAGAATTGTAGTAAGATGAAACTGAACAGAAGAAAGGAGCGTTTTCCCATGATCTACTTCAACAGCGATTATCTCGAGGGCGCCCATCCCGAGATTATGAAGCGTCTGGCCGAGACGAACATGGTGCAGACCGTCGGCTATGGCGAGGACGAATACTGTGCGTCTGCCCGCGCCAGGATCCGCGCGGCCTGCGATGCGCCGGATGCGGATATTCACTTTTTCTCCGGCGGCACACAGGCGAACACAACCGTGATCGCCGCGATCCTGCGCCCGTGGCAGGGCGTTCTCTCCGCCGCGAGCGGACACATCAACTGCCACGAGGCCGGCGCCATCGAGGCCACCGGCCACAAGGTCATCGCCCTGCCCACGGACGACGGCAAGATTACCGCCCGCCAGATCGAGGACTATGTCCACTGGCACCGGACGGACCCCTCCAGCGACTTCATCGTCCAGCCCGGCATGGTCTACATCTCCCACCCCACCGAGTGCGGCACGCTCTATACCAAGTCGGAGCTGACGGCGATCTACGACGCCTGCCAGCACTGCGGGCTGCGGCTGTTCATCGACGGCGCGCGCCTTGGCTACGGCCTGATGACCGACGGGACGGACGTGACGCTGCAGGACGTCGCGCACCTGTGCGACGTGTTCTACATCGGCGGTACGAAGGTCGGCACGCTCTTCGGCGAGGCGGTCGTGATTACGGAGCCCGCGCTGAAGAAGGACTTCCTATTCATGATGAAGCAGCACGGCGCGCGCCTTGCCAAGGGCCGCCTGCTCGGCATTCAGTTCGACGCGCTCTTCACGGACGATCTGTACCTGAAGATCTCACGCCACGCCATCGACATGGCGCACCAGATCCGCGAGATCTTCGTCTCGGCGGGCTATCCCCTGCTGTTCGACTCCCCCACCAACCAGCAGTACCCCATCCTCCCGGACAGCGACCTCGCCGAGCTTGGCAAGAGCTTCGGCTATGAATACTGGGAGCGCGTCGACGAGACGCACTCCGGCGTGCGCTTCTGCGCGAGCTGGGCCACGACGCAGGAGAACGTCGACGCCCTCCGTGCCGCCGTACAGGCGCTCAAAAAGTAAGCGTTCCATGTAAAAAAGGGCATCCGACCGCGCCGGATGCCCTTTTTTTGAAAAATTCCGCGAAAACCGCGTGGGTTTTCCGCGTGTTTCGTGTATCTATTAGATAGAAAGCGCGTGAGAGGAGTCGATGGGCATGCGCGAGCGGGAGATTGCCGGGCTGCTGCGTGATAAGCACCCGGACGGGATGCAGCAGCTCCTGCTGCACTACGGGCCGCTGATCCGGTACATCATCGCGCCGATCGTCCCGGATGCGCACGACCGGGAGGACTGCTTCTCCGAGGTGACGCTACGCATCTGGGAAAAGGCCGACCGGTTCGCCCCCCAGCGCGGCAGCTGGAAGGCATGGCTCACCGCCGTCACGCGGAATACGGCCTATAACTTCGCGCGGCAGACCGCGCGCCGCGGCGAGGGTGAGCTTCCGGAGCATGCGCCCTCCCCTGCCCCGGATCCAGAGGAAGCGCTCCTATGGGCGGAGCGGCGACGGGCGCTGCAGCGGGCGCTCGCGCAGCTGAGCACCGCGGAGCAGGCGCTGTTTTACCGGAAATACTACTACTTACAGCAGGTGAGCGGCCTGCAGTATATCCTCCCTACCGTCGGGCTGGTGCTGCTTCTGCTCGGTTTTCGCGCTCTGCGGCGCGAGAATCGCTGGTTTTGCGCGGGCTTCCGGCTCTGCGGCGCGTGGTTTGCGTGCGCCGCTGCGGGTCTTGCGCTGCGTGCCGCGATTGCGCCGGAGACGGCGTCCAGTTGGCTCGGCTATGCCGCCGCGGCGCTCGAACTCGCGGTGTTCCTCTGTCTCTGGCGCGGGCTGGACGCCGTGCAGCGGAAGGCCGGGCTCCCGTCCGGTAAAAGCGCGGCGGCGCTCTTTTTCTGGTATGTGCTGCTGGTTGCGCTGACTTTCGCGCGGCCAAACGTCGGCTGGCTCTTCGCCGCGGTCATTCTCGCCGCCTATCTCTGCGTTCTGCGCAGTCTGTTCAGGCTCATCAGGGTGCTGGACGAGAGCGGGTACGCCGTCCGCCCCGCGGCGGTGCGGGTGCCGGACGGGTGGCTCGCTGCGGGGCTTACGGCTTGGCTTGCCGCCTGTATCGCCTGCGGCTACCTCTTCGGCGGGAGCTACGCGATGGACTGGACGGCGCTGCCGCCGCAGGGCGCGTATGCCGAAGAGCGAGCGCAGCTCGCGGCGCTCGGATTTCCGGAGGATGTGTTCGCGGATCTCTCGGAGGACGATCTCGCCGCCTGCCGCGGCGCGCTGCGCGTGGTGAGCCGGTCGGAGGACGTCCCCATGAACGACGGGCGCACCGTCAAAAAGGGTTTCGGCCAGCACACATGGACGGACATCGTCTATGACACGCGGGAGCTGCGTGTCACGGGTGTCGCCGTACAGATAGCGGAAGCCTCGGACGGCGGGGGTGAGTGGATCGTGTTCTATCACTTCCGCTGGCTCGAGAATCCCGGCTTTTACGGCACGGAAGCGCTCCGCGTCCTCCCCACCTCAGACGAACCCGTCGACTGGGGTGATTGGACGGGGCGCGTGCTGTATGACCGCGGCGGCACGGCGTTCGCCGCGCCATACGTCTCCCTCGGCAACGTGACCGCCGCATACAGCAGCTTCGGCACGCTCGTGACGCAGACAAACGGCATCGCCGCCTTTTCGCTTCCGAACCGGGGTGAAAACCAGCGCGGCTACGTCGCCTGCCGCGTCAGAACCCCGGCGGAGACGCCCTATCTCCGCATCCAGATGGATTACATCCACCAGAAGACGTGGCTGCAGTATCCCGTGGAGCCGTCGGCGGAGGCCTACAGCCACAACCGCGCCGACGGTCGGGTGCTCTGTGTGAGCCAGTGGGTATTCAGCTTCAGCATCCCATAAAGCATACGGAAGGCAGGGCCTGTGTCCCTGCCTTCCGTCGTCTCCGCAGCGAGCGGCGCTTTTTACAGGATGATGCAAATCAGCCCGCCGCCCCCCTCGTTGATGATGCGGCCGAGCGCTTCGCGCAGCTTCTTCTGTGCGCTCTCGGGCATGCGCTTGAGCTTGGCCTGCAGATCCTCCTCCACGATCTCGTGGAAGCTCCGGCCGAAGATGTTCGAATTCCAGATTTTGCTCGTGTCGCCCTCGAACTCCTGCATGAGATAGTTTACCATGTCCTCGGACTGCTTCTCGTTGCCGACGATGGGCGAGACGACCGTCTCGATGTCGGCGCGGATCATGTGGATCGACGGGGCGCTCGCCTTCATGCGTACGCCGTAGCGTCCCCCCTGCCGCACGATCTCCGGATCCTCGAGGTTCAGCTCCTCCACGCTCGGCATCACGATGCCGTAGCCGCTCTCCCGCGCGCAGCGCAGCGCGTCCGCAACTTTTTCGTATTCCGCGCGCACCCGCGCCAGCTCCGTCAGCAGCTCCAGCAGATCCCCGTCGTCCGCGACGGTGAGCCCGGACTGCTCACTGAGCGTGCTGTAAAACAGGCTGCGCGGGAGCGTCAGCTCCGCCTCCGCCACGCCGATGCCGAGGTTGATGCTGCGCACGGATGCCGCGTCGACCGTCTCCAGCTGCGCCACCGCGTCCATGCACGGCGCGAGCTCGCGGATGTGGTCCAGCTCCCGCGCCTGCTCGGCGATGTGGCGGTAGAGTCCGGCTTTGATCGGGTGCTCCTCCGGGAGGGCCTCGACCCACGCGGGCAGGAACAGATCCAACTCCTGCAGCGGAAACTCATACAGCAGCCCGCGCAGAATTTCCTGAATCTCCTCGTCCGACAGCTCCAGACAATTCACCGGCATGCACCGCACGCCGTACTTCTCCTCGATCTCCGCCGCGAGCGACGCCGCCCGCGCGCCGCCCGGCTCCGCGGAGTTCAGCACCACAACGAAGGGCTTGCCGATCTCCTGCAGCTCGCGGATGACGCGCTCCTCGGCCTCCTCATAGTCCGCGCGCGGGATCTCCGTGACGCTCCCGTCCGTCGTCACGACGACGCCGACGGTCGAGTGGTCGGTGATGACCTTGCGCGTGCCGATCTCCGCCGCCTCGGTCATGGGGATCTCGTGGTCGAACCACGGCGTCATGACCATACGCGGCGCGAGATCCTCAAACTGCCCCACCGCGCCGGGCACCATATAGCCCACGCAGTCGATCAGCCGCACGGAAAACGCCGCGCCGCCGTCCAGACTGACCTCGACGGCCTCCTCGGGGACGAACTTCGGCTCGGCGGTCATGATGGTGCGGCCCGAGCCGCTCTGCGGCAGCTCATCCTGCGCGCGGTCGCGGCGGTAGGCGTTTTCGATATGCGGGATGACCTGCGTCTGCATGAAACGCTTGATAAACGTGGATTTTCCTGTCCGAACCGGACCGACAACGCCGATATACACGCTGCTTCCTGTCCGGGTGGCCATGTCCTGATAAATGGATGCGGTTCGATTCATAGCGCTCTCCTCCCTCGCTGTTGCTCCCAGTGTATGCGCATGTTGGCGGGAATAGACGCAAAATGTACCGACCAATTATCACTATGATTGTCTAACAATGCAGTAATAGATTGATTTTTTTGGAAACTTCCTGTATACTTAAACATACAGCAGATTGATTTCGGCTGTATTCGAATGACCGATGGTGGTGATTTTGTGCAAAATAATGAGATTGAGCGAGCTAGTGTTCATACTCGTCCAATGGACCTGTCTCTTCAGCAACTTAAAAATTCTGTTGATGCAAATGACATTATTACCGATCCGGACTATCAGAGAAAATATGTGTACGATGATAAACGTGCATCTTGCCTTATTGAATCTATCCTGATTGGTATTCCGATTCCTGTAATTTATCTTGCCGAAGAGGAGGATAACGTCTATTCTGTTATAGATGGGCAACAGCGCATAACTTCATTTGTGCGATACTTGAAGAATGAGTTTGCACTCGTTGGGTTAAAGAAACTCCCTGCGCTTAATGGCATGTATTTTAAGCAACTTGACAAGAGTATTCAGCGTCGCTTGAATTATAAAACTCTTTCGATTGTTTGTATCGAAAAAGACTCCGAGGGCTTGAAATACGAAATCTTCTCACGATTGAATTTAGGCGCGGTTAAGCTTCGCGATCAAGAGGTGCGCAACTGTATTTATAGGGGCGCCTTTAACGATATGTTGAAGGAAATTGCGCAAACAAACGTGAACTTACCCATTTTATTTCATGATAAAAATACCCGGTACTCTTACGAAGAAAGAATTTTACGTTTTTTTGCTCTTCACGATATGGAGTTAAAGGGAACCTTTAAGCTAATGATGAATAGGTACATGGAAATCCACTCTCATGATAGTGAAAATACGTTGAAGCATCTTCGGGCACAGTACAATTCTTTGATAGACCTTGTAAAAACCGTTCTAGGGGAAGGTGCTTTTTTCGCAAACTCGGATCAACGACGCAAATTCAACGGTGCAGTGTATGATTCAATCATGATTCCGTTTTCGTTGTTTCCTAGGAAGAACATCATGATGCACGCTGATGAGATTCGTGAAGCTATCAATCATCTCAAATTAGAAAATAAGGACTACCAAAGCTGGGTTTATTCAGGAACCAATTCTGCGCAAAAAATTAATTCACGCGTTAATGTGGTAATGAATATTATGACCGAAATAATCTATGGTGAAAAGTTTGCTGATGGACAAAATGATAAAAAGCGCCAGTTTGATCCGGCGCTAAAGTCCCAGTTATTCTACCCCGGATACGTTTGCAGTTATTGTGGCAATTGTATTTTGAGCATAGATGACTGTGAAATCGATCATATAATTCCATTTGATATGGGTGGTCCGACAACTGCTGAAAACGCACAGCTGTTGCATAAATGGTGTAATAGGAGCAAGGGAGATCGTATTCAGGCTGAATCAGATTTTGAAGATGACAGTCAAGAGACTGATGAAGATGGCGATTGATTTAGTAGATACAATTTCATAAAATATAAAATAAAGGCACCGTTTAAACGGCGCCTTTATTTTACATTGTGGGAGCCTTGTCCTTTTGCTTCATCCGCTCCCGCAGGATAAACGGCAGGTGGAACAGGGTGAGAATCCCGGCGGCGAGCGCGATGAGCCGCAGGAAGTAGGCGTACCAGCCTGCCGCAAGGTTCAGAACCGGCAGGTTCTCCATCGGCGGGCGCGTCAGATAGAAGAAGTTCGTGTCATACGCGGCGAGCGCGCCATTTATGTAGAGCATCACGAACGTGAGCGCGAGCAGAATCCCGACGTTTTCTCCGAGGGTGCGCACGCTCCCGAGCCTTGCCCGCCCGGAGAGAATCAGGTGCAGCGCAAACCACAGCAGCCCCGCGTGGTACACGAAGCACTGGTATGCGTCGGGCGTCGTGAAATCCGTGCCGTTTGTGGGGATCAGGATGGCGCAGACGCTGCCGAGCGTCCCCACGACGGAGATGAAGTTGATCAGTACCTGCCGCGCGCGGCCGTCCCGCCCGAACGTCAGATACAGCACGACGAAAATCATCAGGCTGCACAGGTGAAACGGCAGGCACAGCGGATCGAGGTGCATCCCGCCCGCGGGGCTCTCGACCATGTTGCTGAGCACCTTGCTCACCTCGCTGAGGGCGCAGATCGCCGTCATCACCATGCCCGCGCGCCGCAGGCTCCACTTTTTCCGCACGCTGCAAAGGCTCAGCGCGGCGATCATCACCGCGCACAGGCCGATCCAGAGCAGATGCTGCATTGTAAACATATTGCGTCCCCGTCTTATCTCTTCACCAGCAGCTGCAGGGCCTGTCCGATGTTCCGGACGGGCAGCAGCTCCATATGCGCCGGGCGGCGGATCTCCCGCGCGTGGTTTGCCGGGATGATGCACTGCGTAAAGCCCAGCCGCTCCGCCTCGGACAGGCGCTGCTCCAGATGGCTGACCGCCCGGATCTCGCCCGAGAGGCCTACCTCCCCCATCGCGGCCATCGTCTCGGCGATGGGTTTGTCGAGATAGCTCGAGGCGATGGCCATGACCGCCGCGAGATCCGCCGCCGGCTCGTCGAGCGTCAGGCCGCCGATGATGTTGAGGTACGCGTCGCACTGGCTGACCTTCAGCCCGCCGCGCTTTTCGAGCACCGCCAGCAGCATCGCCGCGCGGTTATAGTCGAAGCCGTTGCTGCTGCGCAGGGGCTTTGACCCGCTCGAGGGCGCGATGAGCGCCTGTACCTCCGCGAGCACCGGGCGCGCGCCCTCCATCACGCAGGTCACGCACGTCCCCGGTGCGTCCGCCGGACGGCCGGAGAGCAGCATCTCCGAGGGGTTCTCGACCTCCTTCAGGCCGCGGTCCATCATCTCGAACACGCCGATCTCGTTCGTCGCGCCGAAGCGGTTCTTCGCCGCGCGCAGGATGCGGTAGGTCATGTGCTGGTCGCCCTCGAAATAGAGCACGCAGTCGACCATGTGCTCGAGCACCTTCGGCCCCGCGATGGAGCCCTCCTTGTTGACGTGGCCGATCACGAACACCGTGATCCCCTGTCCCTTCGCCAGCTGCATGAGCGCCATCGTGCAGTCCTTCACCTGCCCGACGCCGCCCGCGGGCGAATCCAGCTCCTCGTCATAGAGCGTCTGGATCGAGTCGACGATCAGGATGTCGGGCTTTTCCTGTTGTACGCACTCAAGAATATTTCCCAGGCAAGTCTCGGACAGGACGAACAGCCCCGCGCTCTCAACCTGCAGGCGCTGGGCGCGGAGCTTGAGCTGGTGGGCCGACTCCTCACCGGAGACATACAGCACCTTCGCAAACTCCCCCAGACTGCGGCAGATCTGGAGCATCAGCGTCGACTTGCCGATGCCCGGCGCGCCGCCCACGAGCACGAGCGAGCCCTTGACCGCTCCGCCGCCGAGAACGCGGTCGAGTTCACCCATGCCGGTTGAGAAGCGGATCTCCTCCGCTGTGTCGATCTCTGTGATGGGAGATGCCTTTACAGCTCTTGCAGCCGCAGCGCTGCGGCTGCCCTTGGCCGTCTTACTCTCCACCTCTTCCACCATGGAGTTCCACGCGCCGCACGCGCTGCACCGGCCCGACCACTTCGGACTCTCGTTGCCGCACTCCGTGCAGAAAAAAACGGTTTTTGCCTTCATCTTATCCCTCTTTCGTACTGTACTGCAGCAGCCCGGCCAGAATGGCCGCGGCCAGCCGCCGCTGGTGCTCCTCGGTCTGCAGGTGCGCGGCTTCCTTGTCGTTTGAGAGGAACCCGCACTCGACCAGCACGCCCGGGCACCGGATCTGCTTCATCAGATAGACCCCACCGTCCATCGCCTTGACGGTCTTTCCACCGTCGAGCGACACGTTGAGCGCCTGCTGGACGCCCTGCGCCACCTCGCCCGCGGGGTCGACGGCGTTGAAGAACACCTGCGCCCCGTGCGTCGAAGGATGCGAGGGCAGGCTGTTCTGGTGGATGCTCACGAGCAGCGCGCCGGGCGTGCCGTTGATGAGCGCGACGCGGTTTTTGAGGTCGGAGACCTTCTTTTCCCGCAGCGTCTTCGCCTCTGGCGAGTAGATCGCGGCCTCGTCCGTGCGGGTCATGACGCACCCGCGCCCGAGGAAGGCCAGCAGCCCCTGCATCTTCTTCGCAATCTGCAGATTGATCCCGCTCTCCGGCACGCCGCCGCGCGAGACGGCGCCGCCGTCCTCACCGCCGTGCCCCGCGTCGAGCACGATGGTCCACCCGTCCGCCGCCCGCGCCGGTGCGGCAGCAGATGCAGCGGCGGCATCGCGGTACGCCATCCACAAAATACCCGCTGCAGTTGCCGCCATGAGCAGCGCCAGCAGCCGGATCTGATTTCTGCGCAGCAAAATCACCATGACCGCGCCCCCTTTCCCTTTTACGGTATGCGGCGGCGCGCCGTGATAGACTTGTCTCTATTGTACCACAGCCCGCCGCAAAAGAAAACCGCGTTGTTTCCCTTTCCGCACCTGCGTCATACACTGGCATGGGCGGCTGCTGCGCCGCCCGACGAGCTTGTAAGAAGGAGGAACACCCTTTGTATACCGAAAAAACGCCGGCGGCGGCACCGGCCTGCGCCGTATCCGCGTCCGCCTGCGGCGGCCACAGCGGCTCGCTGCCCGGCAGCTGCGGTGCGATGGCCTTTCCGTTCATCGCCGCCCAGCCCGACAATCCCCCGCGCTACAATAACAAGGAGGCCCTGCAGCAGGGGACGCTCTTCCCTGGTTTGGATCTGCCGTTTCACCGGGAGCTGAAGAGCCGCTTCCCCGCGGCGAACACGGCCCTCTCCGAGCTGATGGCGCTCGATTTCGCCATCGACGAGCTGGGGCTGTATCTCACGACCCACGCCGACGATGAGGAGGCGCTGCAGCTCTACTGGGACTATATCCGTCTCGGCCGCGAGGGACGCGCCAAGTATGAGCAGACCCACGGCCCGCTGAGCCAGACCACCATCACCGAGGGCGGCTACACCTGGCTTGATAACCCGTGGCCGTGGGATGAGGGAGGGTCCGACTGATGTTTGTCTATGAGAAGAAGCTGCAGTACCCCGTCCGCATCCAGAACACGAACCCCAAGCTGGCCGCGCTGATCATCAGCCAGTACGGCGGCCCTGACGGCGAGCTCGGCGCGTCGCTGCGCTACCTGAGCCAGCGTTACGCCATGCCCTACCCCGAGCTGAAGGGATTGCTGACGGATATTGGAACGGAGGAACTCGGGCATCTGGAGATGATCGGCGCCATCGTCCATCAGCTGACGCGCAATCTCTCCGAGGAGGATATCCACGCCGCGGGCTTTGACGCCTACTTCGTCGACCACACGGCGGGCGTCTATCCGACGGCGGCCTCGGGCTTCCCGTGGAACGCGGCGTCCATGGCCGTCAAGGGCGATCTGATCGCCGACCTGACGGAGGATCTGGCCGCCGAGCAGAAGGCACGCGTGACGTATGACAACATCCTGCGCCTGTCCGACGACCCGGACGTCAACGATGCCATCAAGTTCCTGCGCGCCCGCGAAATCGTCCACTTCCAGCGCTTCGGCGAAGGCCTGCGCCTTGCCAAGGACCGTATGGATCAGAAGAATCTCTACTTCGTCAACCCATCGTTCGATTAGTGAGCAAGCAGAGGGAGAGCGGATGCTCTCCCTCTGCTTTGCGGTACCCAATGAGGACACGAACCTGACCGCAGTGGATCTTAGCAGTTCAATCTACGCACCCTTGCTGGGTGCGACGCCAAGCTCCCGCCCAACGCCTATGGCGCGCTCTGATTTCAATCCACGCACCCCTTGCGGGGTGCGACTTTCGCACCGGACATGACGTCGGCGCGGAATTTTGGGAAAACCGTTCCGCTGGAGATTGGCGTCGGCGGGGTGCCGAGAAAGATCGTCTGCGGGTTTTGAGAGTCCGTGACGACGTACTTCAGGGCGCTCTCTTGATCGTCCTGGTATTCCTGCGCCTCGTCGATCACAAGCAGGTCAAACCCCTCACCGAGGCCGCCCTTGCTGGTACGCGTGCGAAATTCGATCTTACCGCCGGTCGAGAGCTCAATATTTTCTTTGCCGTATGCGCGATACGAGGAGACGATCTCCACGCCCTCCAGCTTGCCAAGCCGATCGTAGAGACGTTCCCACGCTGCATGTGTGGTGGTCGTGCGGTGAGCTGTATGCAAAATGTGCTCACCGAGCTCGACCAGCCCATACATTTCGTGGATTAACAGCACCTCGTTTTTCCCGTTTCGGCGCGGCACGGAGAACCCGAACTTAGTATGGATCCAAAGTCCTTTCCTCTGCGTGCAGGCCATCATATCCTTGAGCAGCGACTTTTGCCAGTCCTGCGCGCGGCGGCCGCTGGCCTTATACAACGCCGCAGCCTTGGGACCAAGGCTGCGGCGATACGGAAGAATGTGCGATTGTGTGGGCGTCTGGCGTCCCTTGCGTGCAGCCATAATCCATCCCTCTACCTGTTGAGATCGGACAACATATCGTGTAGTAGCTGGTCGGCAGAGTCGTAAGCATCTAGCTCATACACGTCAGCGTCTTCGACTCGGAATTTTTCCGCCTCCTCCACGCTTTCAGCCCACTCGATTACAAGTGCGTATTCTCCGTCCAGCTCACTCGGCCGGAAGATAGTCCCGTCTTCGGCAGCCCAGAAGCGTTTGCCGCGCACTGTAACGTGCTTGCAGCGGATATTCAGCTCATGCTGGATTGCCGCAAGCACGTCAGATCTTCTTTCTCTTTCCGTCGATGTCATAACGGATCACTCCCTTCGTCCCAGTAGAAATTTTGTAATATGCTCCGTCGTGATGACTCCCTTGGTCTGGGTGATACTGCAGCAATCCGCCGTCAGAAAAATTAACTCTGAACCCGCCACCGTCCTCGAAGCTGACGCCCTTTAGTTTTCCCCTGCCAAGCGGGCGGACCTCGTATCCTCCCGACTCGGGCGCCGCCTTGAGCTTATCTGGCGTGTATGCTTGTAGGCGCGCTGGATATTGCGCTATCTGTTCGGCCAGCCCGGATCGCCTTGTCTGTTGGCGCGCAGCTATAGCCTGAGCCTCCGAGATTTCAATCCACGCACCCCTTGCGGGGTGCGACTAGTATTTACCACGGACAAGCCGAAAGACAAGCAATTTCAATCCACGCACCCCTTGCGGGGTGCGACTTCCGTGTCTTTGTCATTGCAAAGCATATTGTAAGATTTCAATCCACGCACCCCTTGCGGGGTGCGACAATTCTAAACGAGCGAGATAACACCCCTTACAGTAATTTCAATCCACGCACCCCTTGCGGGGTGCGACAAAATCTGGAACGCACCTACGGAGTATTCCTTGCAAATTTCAATCCACGCACCCCTTGCGGGGTGCGACTGCTGCCGAGACGATTATGCAGACTCAAAACAATATTTCAATCCACGCACCCCTTGCGGGGTGCGACATCACCGTCCGGAATACCGGCACGGACAGGCTGCATTTCAATCCACGCACCCCTTGCGGGGTGCGACTGCGGCCTTTATAGGGTTTTACCGTGATATTACAATTTCAATCCACGCACCCCTTGCGGGGTGCGACTTACGTTAGCAACTACCACGTTAGCGGTTAAACAAATTTCAATCCACGCACCCCTTGCGGGGTGCGACTATCAGACTTCACAGTTATTCGCAAGGGGGCGATAATTTCAATCCACGCACCCCTTGCGGGGTGCGACCAAATCCGGTTTCAGGACCAAGCGCGAAGCGCTTATTTCAATCCACGCACCCCTTGCGGGGTGCGACGGAGGATCATTGACGATGAGGACAATCGCAATCATATTTCAATCCACGCACCCCTTGCGGGGTGCGACGGAAGACAGACAAGGAGTGGGCGAGACTGATGGGATTTCAATCCACGCACCCCTTGCGGGGTGCGACTCAAGAAGAGCCTGCCAGATCAGGTGTCCATTAAGATTTCAATCCACGCACCCCTTGCGGGGTGC
>ERZ1673752.3503-NODE-3503-length-14905-cov-9.318047_pt1 | contig 14905 bp, 10 predicted proteins | sample MGYA00580195_ERZ1673752 | MGnify/ENA primary metagenome ERZ1673752 (study PRJEB41218, sample SAMN15661744) | gut metagenome | host: Homo sapiens | place: Canada: London | collected 2015-08-20/2019-03-30 | study: EMG produced TPA metagenomics assembly of...
GAGCGTTTACCTTAAGCAAAGGTACTAAAACTAACTAAGATACCCTCATAAAGGCACTTCTTCGGTTTAGAACTTAGGATGATTAGAAAGCTTTCGGCATAGGATTCTGTAACTACCTGATAATCAATAGTATTATCTAAGCAAAAACTGAGTTGCAACTAAGCATTTGCTTTGTTGCAACTCGTCGTTTGCTTAGTTGCAACTCGCCGATCGCTTAGTTGCATCTCGAATTTTACCCTACTATAGTGGCGGGTATTTTGTAGGCTCGGTGTTAAGATGAAAGGAGGGGGCTCCACCGCATTAAATAGCGATGGAGCCCCCTCGGGGTAACTTAAAAGGGTAGTGGGTTAGCGGATTCTTAGTCGATAGTCCTCTACCTCTCCGTAATTGAAGACCTCATCAGGCATTGGATAGCCTTCGTTCATCTTCATACTTACTCTTACACGATAGAGCCCTGGCTCCATTCTGTAAGGAAGGGTAAACCACCCGCTCACTTGCTGGTAACCGTATCTTGATGCTACCAACTCGTTATTGGTAAACTTACCGTCCTTATTGTAGTCGATCCAAATACGCCAGTAGCACCAATAGGTCTGCTGAGTTCCGAATGATGGGCTCAAAGAATAGCTAAGTGCTCGTCCAGGAGTACCAGTTATGTGATGGGTATTGATATAGGAGGCATAGTTATCACCTCGTGAATTATTCTTCATATCGCCAATATACACACTGCTGATATAGCCATAGTTGGAGTCCTTACCGTAGGAAACTGGATAAGGGTCATCCTCTGGATCAGGAGTTGGGTCAGGAGTTGGGTCGGGGGTTGGGTCAGGAGTTGGCGTGTACTTATCCTTGATATTTACGAGATAGTCCTCTACCTCTCCGTGGTCAAAGACCTCACAAGGCTCGGCTGCAGCTCCCCACTTCATGGATACCCTCATGCGGGTATTGCCCTTGGTAGCACTTGCTGGGATAGAGATCCGCTTGGAGACTGCCACATTGGACTGAGTGGTATTAAAGTCGGCAACTAGCTCATCGCTAGAGAATACCTTATCACCATTAAAGTCGATCCATACTCTAAAGTACTCTGGGTAGCTACCATAGATAGATCCTGGTGTGAGGGTGAGTGTATAGCTCTCCCCCTTCGTTAGCTCAATAGCTTTGCTACTAAAGTAATTGTAGCCACCGGTATTACCACGGGTAACGTTATTGACATTAGCAAGAGATACTTGTGCAATGTAGGTGCTCCGTGCATACCTACCCATAGACTTGCAGTAGTCACCCGAAGGGGTAGGAGTAGGATCTACACCGCCACCTTGGAGTAGTGCTTCTACATAAGGACGGAATATCTTGGCTCCACCTGCAGCATTAAGCCCCTTATCGATCACACCATTTTTGAGTACAAAGGTACCCTCTTTACTGATAAATAATAGGTCGGGCACCGTCTTGATACCTAGCTGCTGAGTGATGAAATCCCAATGCTCCCATTGACCACCTGGGTTCACGTCGAAGCTATAAAACTTCACCTTCCCCTTGTACTCACGGGCTAATAGCTCCACACTTGGCTGAGTATGCTCGCAGTAGCTACAATCAGTCGCTTTGAGATAAACCACCATAGGTGCGGTATAGCCACGACCAACATCTACACGATTGCCACCACGGAAGGTGAGCATCTGCTTGTATTGGTTGATGTTGAGTGGAGTGATGTCGCCAGTCTCAGGAGTAGGATCGGGAGTAGGATCGGGATCAGGGTTGGGGTTAGGTCTCTGATTAGGCTCAATGCCGATCACGATATCCTGACCATAGTTAAAGCCTCCGCTACCGCCACCAGTACCGAGAGAGTTGGGGTCAAGGGCATGGAGTAGGAAGTATCCATCCGACATACCTCCCCACCCCCAATTGATATGGAAGTAACCTCCGCTATAGCCATCGCAGACAAAGGAGTGACCACCACCATTGCCCGAGCCAGCATACTGTACTGGGCGCCCGTTGGCTAGCTCATTGTAGACGATATTGGTCCACTGAGCCGTATTATAATTGGAGCGATAGATATCACGGATGGTATTTTTGTAATAGAAGTGATCTCTCAATAACCCTGGCACGTAGTACTGCCATGTACCGCTACCATAAGCAGAGAACATCATATTAAGTCCCACTGCCACATCATAGGAGAGCTGTGCAATTTGGTGATTGCGTTGGCGAAGGGTAGCCGCTGGCATTTGATCCCAGAGGTACTCTTTATTAAAATTGGCATACTTACCATCGTGGGTAGAGGTATGAGAGCCTGTACCACGAGGTGGGTACTTCCAGTATCTCATAATTTGAGTAGTGGCTGTAGCAACACAGCCTACTGGATGACCGTATGGGATGTACTCATTGTAGTAGGGAGATTGATTCCAGCGGATATTGCCTAGCAATGGGGCAATATTATTGTAGGCACGTAGCGACTCCTCTACCACCACGCCATTGATAGCTTGGTCGTAAGCTGCTCGGAGAGCCTTTGTCACAGGAGTTACCTGACGGAGGGAGTCAATGCTTCTGGCATAAGCTCCTAGGAAGCTAAGCACGTTGGAGGCCTCGGCTGGGCGCTCCTCTACGCTAGCATTGGCGAGCTCTGCTCCGAAAAAGCTACCATCCTCAGAATACCCTAAGATAGGGAAGGTGACATTCCACGCAGAGACCACCACAAAGCCTTTATTGATATTGAATACATAATAGGCTGGGAGAGATGACTGAGCATCGGTCTGTGCATCAGACGAAGCAGCCCGAAGAGCGGTGGAACTTGTCGGCTCGGCAAAAGCTAATTCTATTCCCGAAATCTGATCGGTATCAGTAGCCCCCTTTAGAGCACCATTTTCCGCAAAAAACCTAAGGGCAATCGCCTTGGCCTCATCTACGGAGAGGTGGCGTGCCTCAGTGGTAATGGGCTGGTCGTCACCATCGCTAGGCACTCCTCTTCCCTCCGACTTACAGCCTATCAATAGGCTGGCAGAGGCAAAGAATAGACCTGCGATGAGCAGCAGCCACAAATAACTTCTTCTGTTCATAGTCAAAAGTTGTTTGGGTTAATTATTATTTAGTTTACATTAATATTACAGTTGAGAGATAGTGCCATCTACTTGGCGGATGCCGTTATCAGCTTGGATATCGAGCACTAGGTTAGCTTCGCGCTGATTAGTACGCTTCTCTTGGGTAAAGAAGTTGAATGCTCCCCTATTCGCCATCATGAGCAGTTCACGAACGGTGCAGGTAGTGCTCTCAGAGCCGAGGTCATAAAGGTTGCGAGTACCATTGGCTACAGCATGCCCGAAGTATCCACTGATGGTCACCTCCATCTTTAGGAAGTCGGCCATACTCATACCTTGTGGACGCTTAAGAGACACCTCAAGACCCTCCGTATCAGGAAGTGCAACATCTTGCTCTGGGTCATCGATACGGATATAGTTATTCACTGGACGCTCAAAGATAGTCTGCTCACGACCACCTGCTAGTGCGATAGTCACCTTACCATGTACATACAAAGGCTTGATATTATCCGACTTAGCTCTCAGCGTACGTGGAGTAAAGCGAAGGACTAGCTCATCCATATCTGGAACGAAGTAAGACTCGTTGCGAACAAAGTCACTCGTGAGCACTACTCTTGCTACTGAATTATCATGAACATACCTAAGCGTATAAGCCACTGGCTTAGCCGAAGAGGCAGTAAGTGGACTTGAAAGGCTCTTCTTGAATCCTTCCCAACCCATAGACATACCATATCCGTGCTCCTCAGAGGTACCACCGATGATACGAGACTTAGATACAGAGGCATCTAGGATCTCCTTGTACTTGGTTTGGAGATTGATATCAATATTCTCAGTAGGTACATTGAGGTTAAGGGCGGCTACCACATCGTGATACTCATGCTGGCTTGAAATAACAGCAAAGCCCATACGACCATAGAATACCTCAGATACATAGACAGGCATCACACCGTCCATATCCTCTACATTGGCAGTCTTGAGGATAAACCCGTCAGGGATATCCACTGCAATGCTAAATACCTTTTGAATCGCTTTGACGAGCACGTGGGTCTTCATCTTCTGGTGTGAAGTGCTTAGGTTGAGCTTAGCAATAAGGTCCTCCTTTTGGTAACCAACACCCAGCTCTGCCCCGATCTCTGTAGAGCTAGAGAGTTCGTTGATTTCGTATACGGTGGTAGCTGCTAGTGGCATGTTTTGTGAGCCAAACCAACGCTGTACCGTAAGATTGTAGTCGCTAGCCTTAGGATTGATATAGCTGGCTACATAGTTATTCATAGGAGAGGCAGGGATAAGGTCTATAGCACTCCAAGTCACCTCACCAGTAGTCCCTGGAAGCTTTACATACCTACCATTGGTGATAGAGCTACCTACAAAGACACTTCCTGGGTAGATAAGGCTACCTGCTGGATTGAATATAGAGAGCTCATCAAAGGCAAACCCCGAATTATATACCTTACGCTGGGTGATATAGATACCATGCAGACCACCGAAGGTACCTGGCTCGACTACCTCGCCATCAATCTGTGGAGCGATAGGATCAAGAGGTGGAAGATTTTGTCCAACTTCCCCTTGATCCATACCATCAGGTAGAGGCAAGGCACGTACCTGAGCCTTTAGATTAGAGGCATCTTGAGTCTCCTCAGGGGTATTAGGCACTTCAATATTATCCTTTTTACAGCTAGCAAATGCTATCACCATACCGAAGATGAATAGCAGTGAAATAAATATCTTTTTCATAGTTGCTTATCGTTTATTATTGTTATTTCTGATTAAAGTAAGACCGAGGCTGGCTACCTAGACACCTAGTAGTGGAAGTATTTGGCTGGTCACCCTCTACGGTAACGGAGCGAAGTCCATTGGGGATCTCCTCAACCTCCTTAATATCGTGGAAAAGGTCAAATAGCACAGTAGCAGAGTAATCTCTACTAGCATTTTTGCGCGTTGTAACAGTAAGGGAGTGGTGAACTGCATTAAAGAGCAGATCCTGTAGGCGTATGCTGTACTTGCTCTCTCCGAGGTCGTCACCAGTAATGGTACCTGCTGCATTGGTATTATAGAAGTGCGTATCGATGTAGACCCTCTGATTGAGGAAGTCTTGCATACTCATTCCCTCAGGACGCTTAATGGTAATCGTGGTGTTCTCGGCACTTGGAAGCCCTGATTGCTTCTGCTTATCGAGCTTTATATACTTGCTCATTGGGATCCATACTAGTCGATAATCGGTGCTTTCCCCCGTGGTCGATAGCTCTCGTGGCACGGTAAGCACTGTGTGACCCCATACCTGGAGGTCGTCCTTGGTACCTGCATTGGCCTTGAGCTGAGCAGGGCGCAATGAGAAGGTGATCTCATCGCAATCCTTTACGAAGTAGCTCTCCGTGACTGGGTACTGACCACTCTGCACTACTCGAGCAACAGAATTATCATCGGCATACCTAAGGGTGATGGCTACGGGCACTGCCTCTGAAGGAAGGAGCTCGGTACTCATCCCTTGCTTAAAGCCTTCCCACCCTTCCTTTACAGACAGACCGTGGTCGCCAGACTTACCGCCAGTAAAGACATACTGGGTAAAGGTCTCATCGAGAATCTTCTTGTACTTAGCAGAGAGCTCAAAGTGGAACTTAGGCACCATAATCTCTAGAGCTGCTAAGACCTCTCTATAATCATGGTCGGAAGAAATGAGTGCATACCCCATACGACCATAAAATACATCGGAGATGTATACTGGCATCACCCCACCTAGGGCGTTGGGGCTGGCACTGAGTAGATGCTGGCGATTGGGGATATCCATAGAAACAGAGTAGAGCTTCTGGACAAACTTCACCAATATGTGAGTGCGTAGCAAACCTCTCTTACCCTCAAATACAATTCCTGCCTTGGCATTTTCGCTCTCAAAGCCCATGCCTAGTTTAGCGCTGAATTCACGAAGATCTTTGACCTCAGTCATCTCAAAGGTAGTCACTGCTGAAGTAGGCAATTGGGGTGTTCCACGCCACTCCTGCATAGTGCTCGCATAGTCGCTAAACTTTGGCTCATTCACCGTCTTAACAAACCGCATCTCCTGTGGATTGAGGGGCACCATATCGGGGCTGGACCAAGTCACTTCCCCTATTTTTTGCCCTCTTACTGGCAGATAACGGCCATTGTTGATCGAGTTACCTACTAGCACATTGCCCGGATAGATTAGGTTGCTCATAGGATTGAAGAGCAAGTACTCATTATAAACTACCCCAGCACTGTACATAGAGCTGCGACTAATGATGACCCCCTTGAGCCCGTCACGAACTGTAGGGATAACCTCACCGCCCTCCCCAGGCTCACCAATAGGCTCGGGTGGGGCGATCGGATCACCCCCTCTAAGCATACCAGGTGCTAGAGATAGCTGGCTAAGGTCTGTAGGAGCAACCTCGGGCTCCTCAGGAGCCACTTGATTCCTACTACACGACAACAGCAGTAGCACCGCAATAAACGGTAACCACCTCTGTAGACCTACAAAGGTCAGGAATTGTTGTGTTTTCATAACCAATAGTTGTTAAAATTGTTTTTAATAGCAAAGCCAACAATACGCCGTTATATACGAATTTACGTCATTATGTAAAACAATAAAGCGATAATATGGATATGATTAGCTTCGTGGCACAATATTACGAATTATTATTATAACCACAAAATAACTTGAATACATCTTTACATTAACTTTGTTTCTAACAACTTGTCATATTTAACACAATAAAAGGCGTCTTGCACTCCCTTTATTTATCAATTGCAAGCCAAACATTATAATTCCTAAGGCAAATCAGTAGGTAGTTTCTTGCAATAATCGTGAAAAATAGAGTAAAAATAGAGCTGATATCAAAGCACAAAATCGACCTTTGCAATCCACTGATATTCAACACCATATATAGCCGTCAACTGAGTTGCAACAAAGCAATCGCTTAGTTGCATCTCAGCAAAAGCTTAGTTGCAACTCACCGATCGCTTTGTTGCAACTAAACTTTTGGCTTACTACCAATGGGATTTTTTCACGATAGAGACCAAGGAACTACCAGCTCAAAAAGTATACCTATCTACTTTACCAAATACGAATATCTAAAGAGACACCTCAAATCACCTTCGTCTGACAGCCTATATATATTATATATGTGTAACAACTTACAAAAGGAAATAACTTGCGGTGTTTGGAAGGGCAGCTATTGGAAATATCGTAATAATTACGTAACTTGTGGAGCGGAAGGAAAAAGCATCATCAAATAGCGGGAAGACCGTATATAATGACCGTTCGCAACCAAACTGAATACAGAAAACCAAGAATATACAAACCATCTAAAAAACGAACAACATGAAGGAATTTCAGACGAATGAGATCCGCAACATCGCTCTACTCGGTAGCTCGGGCTCCGGTAAGACCACGCTGATAGAGTCGATGCTCTTTGAGGCTGGCGCTATTCAGCGCCGCGGTACAGTAGAGGCTGGCAATACAGTGAGTGACTACTTCCCTGTGGAGAAGGATTATGGCTACTCAGTATTTACTAGTGTATTTTCTGTACCGTGGCAAGATAAGAAACTCAACTTTATAGACTGTCCTGGTTCGGACGATTTTATCGGCGGTACGGTAAGTGCACTCTACGTGACTGACTGTGCCCTGATGGTGATCAATGCTCAGCAAGGGCTAGAGGTGGGGACGATCAATCAATTTAGGCAGACCCGCCGTTTCCAAAAACCGGTAATCTTTATCATCAATCAGCTGGATCACGAAAAGGCCGACTTTGAGAATAGCTATCATCAGCTCAGAGAGCACTATGGTACTAAGGTAGTAGCAGTACAATTCCCAGTGACTACAGGGCCTAACTTCAATCAGATTGTGGATGTGCTAAAAATGAAACTCTATCAGTGGGGACCAGAGGGTGGCAAGCCTGAGGTGCTAGATATCCCTGATGAGCTAATGGATAAGGCGAAGGAGTATCAGCAAGCTCTGATTGAGGCGGCAGCTGAGAATGACGAGACTTTGATGGAGAAGTTCTTTGACCTCGGCACCCTCACAGAGGATGAGATGCGCGAAGGGATCCGCCAAGGCCTGATCAATAGAGATATGTACCCAGTATTCTGCGTAAGTGCAGGGAAGGATATGTGCGTTCGGAGGACGATGGAATTCCTAGGGAATGTAGTGCCTACTACAGAGAAAGTAAAGCCTATCGTAGCTAGCGACGGCACAGAGGTGAAGCCCGACTCTAATGCTCCTGTATCGCTCTACTTCTTTAAGAGTGCTATGGAGCCACATATCGGTCAGGTTGATTACTTCAAGGTAGTGAGTGGTACCCTTACAGAGGGTGTTGACCTTGTGAATCAAGACCGTAACGAGTCCAAGGAGCGACTCACCCAGTTCTTTACACCTCAAGGAGGTAACCGTACCAAGGTGAGTGTCCTTCATGCAGGAGATATTGGTGCGGTGGTGAAGCTAAAGGATGTACGTGTGGGGAATACACTGAATGCCAAGGGCGTTAGCTATACCTTCCCACCAATGGAGTACCCAGCTCCTAAGTATCGCCGTGCCATTAAGGCGGTGAATGAGGCCGACTCTGAGAAGATGAGTGAGGCACTGCACCGTATGCACTATGAGGATCCTACTTGGATCATCGAGCATAGCAAGGAGCTCCGCCAGTTGATCGTTTACGGACAGGGAGAGTTCCACCTACGTACGCTCAAGTGGCGCTTGGAGAATAATGAGAAGATTGAGATTGAGTACCTTGAGCCTCGTATCCCTTATCGTGAGACCATCACGAAGACAGCTCGTGCCGACTATCGTCACAAGAAGCAGTCAGGTGGTGCCGGTCAATTTGGTGAGGTACACCTGATCCTAGAGCCCTATACCGAGGGTCAACCAGTGCAGAGCGTCTATAAGTTTAATGGCCAGGAGTTCAAGATCAATCCTAAGGAGACTCAGGAGATTCCACTCGAGTGGGGTGGCAAGCTAGTCTTTGTGAATAGCATTGTGGGCGGTAGCATCGATGCCCGCTTTATGCCAGCTATCCTTAAGGGAATTATGGGGTGTATGGAGCAAGGGCCACTAACCGGCTCTTATGCCCGTGACGTGCGTGTGATCGTTTATGATGGTAAGATGCACCCTGTAGATAGTAATGAGGTCTCCTTTATGCTAGCCGGTCGCAACGCCTTCAATGAGGCATTCCGCAATGCTGCCCCTAAGATTCTGGAGCCGATTTACGACGTAACGGTAGCGGTGCCTGCCGACTATATGGGTGATGTGATGAGCGACCTACAGGGACGTAGAGGCATCATCATGGGTATGGATAGTAAGGCCGATTATGAGGAGATCAAGGCTAAGGTACCTCTAAAGGAGCTCTCCAACTACTCCACAGCCCTCAGTTCGCTTACCGGCGGTAGAGCTTCCTTCACCATGACGTTTGCAAGCTACGAACTAGTGCCTGGAGATATCCAAGAGGCACTCATCGAGGCTCACCACACCGACGAGGAGGAGTAACCCCCTCTCTCAAGAGCATAATTAACAACTCCGCCACCTATAGGTCTAAGCCTATAGGTGGCGAAGTTTCTATATCTACCAGAGAATGTTGCACGAAGTGCCATTCTCGCTCATTTGCCTCAAATGCGCTGAGACCTTGCACGAAGGATGAGATACAAGGCAACCGATAGGGTGCCAAGGTCCCTAAATAGGCGCTGAGGATGAGGGCGAAGGGAGCGTACTCACGTACGTGACCGAGACCGAATTCCGAAAGCAACGCAGCAGATCGTCTTCGTGCAACAGTCTCTACCAGTTAATGTTTGATGCCGATGATTGAGATGCCTCCGGCTACCGCTAGGAGGGTGAGGAGTACGGAGAGAAGCACATAGAGGAGTGCCGAGAGGTATTGCCCCTCTGAGAGGGTGTGGAAGAGCTCAAGCCCGAAGGTGGAGAAAGTGGTAAACCCACCACAAAATCCAGTGATTAGTAGCAGGCTCCACCCACCCCACGTGGCACCCTCTTGCTGCGAAAGGGCATAAAACACCCCGATGAGGAACCCTCCAACTACATTGATCAGTAGCGTGCCACTCCACGATGGAGCGGTAGTGATGTGCGTGGACCAAAGCGACGAAAGCCCATATCTCGAGAAGGCACCAAAGGCACCTCCTAAGGCGACTAATAGGTAATCCATCACCGAATAGAGCTAACTCAGATGGGTAGAATTGCCTTCCCCTACCAACTGACTTTGGGAGAGGTAGTTGGGATCTTCGGCATAGATAAAGAGGACACTGCCCCCTTTGATCGCATCAATTATCGGACGATTAAGTTGCTCCGGCAAGGCAGGGCAACCGAAGCTCCTACCTAGTCGCTGCCCCCCTCGGCAGATAGAGGGATTGGCATACTTGGCACCGTGAATCACGATGGCCCTAGCTCGGGCATTGTCATTGAAGCCCTTCTCCAGCCCATCTAGCCGGAGTGAGTAACCATTACTCCCTCGATAAGTCTCTCCCGTGAGGTAAAAGCCGAGCGAGCTTTGGTGGCTATTGCTCCGATTGGAGAAGTCAGTGGCGTAGAGCGAACCGCTATTCCGACCGTGTGCCACAACACTCTCAAAGAGCATCGTGCCCTCCGCCATATCGATCACATAGAGTCGCTCACTATTGGAGGGCTTGGTAAAGTCAATAAGCGTAAGGAGCTCCTTGTGTCGTTGCGTCACCTTGTAGTAGCCGTGATAGGCGGTTCTAAAAGCCTTCGGACTCACCTTCCCCTCCAAGCCCAACTGACTGTAGAGCAAGGCACAACTATCCACCTCAGCTACAGGCATCTCATCGGGAAGCTCGCGACCTTGCCTGTGAGGCTCTACCCCACTCATCATCACGAGCGAAAAGAGTAGAAGGGTGGAGAATACTATCTTCTTTTTCATATCGTTTGCCGTAGTAATGCTGGAATCTCATCAAGTCGAGTCACCTCAGTGACTGGATAGCGGAGCGACTGCTCTGGAAAAGGAAGCTGCTCTGGATTGAACCAGATACTGGGTAGCTTGGCATTCTGAGCGCCCAAAATATCGGCGTCCCAACTATCGCCTATCATGATCGCCTCACCTCTTCTAGTACCGCTTTTGCTGAGTGCTTGGTCAAATATCCCTTTGTAGGGCTTGCTGATCCCCACCTCCTCACTCAGCACTGTCGCATCGATATAGGGAGCAATGCCCGACACCTCCATCTTACGCCACTGTACCTCTGTAAAGCCATTAGAGACCACCACCACCTTATAGAGGGTTTTGAGGTATTGAAGCAGCTCAATAGCTCCCTCTACCACCCCCTCCTTATGCGAAGAGAGCTGCAAAAAGCGGTCATTGAAGCGGAGGATCTCCTCCTCCGTAAAGTGTCGAATAGCCTCAAGAGGTCGGCGAAATCGCTCTATTGTAAGCTCGTACTTAGTAATCTCCGAGTGTCGATACTGATGCCACAGAGCTTCATTGCTCGGCCAATAGACCGACCAAAAATGGTCAAAGGAGGCATATCCACCAGCCCACCCCTCCTCGAGGTAGAGCTGATGGATAGCCTCCTTATTATTTTGCTGAGTGGCCCAGAGCGTATCGTCTAGGTCTATCAGTATGGTCTTGTACACCTTGGTTTATAGACTCACCTCTACCACTAAGTTGCGACCTAAGCTCCAGAAGCTATCGACGTCCTTAATCTTGAGGATCATATTCTTATTACCATCCTTAATCAATTCGTACGAGCTACTTGGGTGCTCGGTAAGCACCTTGGCCTTAGGCGCAAATAGAGGAATCTCCCTCACCTCACGGATATCAATGGTGATGAGATAGTCCTTATTATATCCTTCAGGAAGCACCTTGTCAGAGCGCAAGAAGCGACTACTGATGATGTTTTGCTCCTTCAGCTCCTCGTGAGTACCAAAGCAGTAGTGTGCTCGGTGTAGCTTGCGATCTTGATCCGAGATGGTCTTGTCCTGTAGGGCAATCGTCGTCTCCTGAGCACCAGTGGTCTCATCTAGCTCACTGATTCGCTGACCCTGTTGCAAGATCAAAGAGTCCTTAGAGGCTAGCAACTGCGTCATGTGGGCAATGGCATTCTCCTTCTGTACAATCTGCTGCTGCAGCATATTGATCTTCTTATTAAGGGCAGAGATATTGATATCCTTGCGCTTCAGATCCTCCAGTTTTCTTGCTAGTTCCTCTTTATTCTTCTCCAAAGAGGCAGTCATAGAGCGGACATCCGAGAGGAGCTGCTCACGGTCGTTCTCAGTAAATTCACCACTTGCTTGCCCCATACGGAGTTTATTCTCAGCATTCGAAACCTTATTGATCTCCTGCTCCACATCCATTACTAGTCCCAGCACACTCTCCAACTCCTGCTGGCTACGGGTGTTCTGAACTAGGAGCGAATCGTAGCTCTGCTGTAGCTTGGTATAGGACGAGCCCTTACCGTCACAAGAGGACAGACCTACCATAACAATTGCGGCGATAGTCGCCAATGAAAAAAGATGTTTCATACTGTTTGTTATCTAAAATTATGCTCTTTATACTTATTCACATGGACGCTCTCCTGCTTCTCTTGGGGGGCGACCATCACCACTATCTCGCCTAGTGGCTCATTTTCCTCAAAATAACTCTGAAGCTCCGACACACTTCCGCGGTGGAACTCCTCAAACTTTTTACTCAATTCACGAGCAACCACCACTTGGCGGTCACCGCCCACAATCTCTTGCAACTCCCCCAGTAGCTTCACCAAGCGCTTTGGTGATTCATAGAGGACCGTTGTCACATCACGCTCCATTAGTGCCTCTATCCGCGTCTTTCGCCCTTTTTTATTTGGCAAGAAACCTTCAAAAAAGAAGCGCTCACAAGGCAAACCCGAGCCCACCAAAGCAGGTACAAAAGCAGTTGGTCCTGGCAAACAAGTCACCTCAAGTCCCCGCTCCAAGCAGGCCCGCACCGCCATAAAGCCAGGATCGGAAATCCCAGGCGTACCCGCATCCGAGACCAAAGCTACCCGCTCGCCACGCTCCACTCTACTCGCCAACTCCCCTGCTACAGAGTGCTCATTGTGGATATGAAAGCTCTTGAGCGGTGCCTGTATATCGTGCACCTGAAAGAGTTTGGCAGTGGTCCGCGTATCCTCAGCATAGACCATATCCGCCTCCCTCAGCAGTCGCAACGCTCTCAGGGTAATATCCTCCATATTTCCCACAGGGGTAGGTATGACGACTAGTGGGTAGACCATAGGCTTGTTACTTACAACGATGCTCCTGAACAAACGCCAATAGGTGCTTCACCACCTCCTCATCACGCCCCAGCTTACGCACATCGTAGAGATAGCTCTCCACATGGGCCATACTGCTCAAAGGTTCCATTTCCCGCAGCATATCCTCCAACGCCGCCTGATCTCCATAGAAGAGCTCATTAGCAAAGAGATAGCGGTCCGCAATGGTCAGATTGGAGAGCAGGTCAAAGCCCTTGCGAGCCTCAAAAAGATCCTCCATCGCCTCTTCCGAGCCAGCCTTAACGAAGAGGTCGTCAAGAGAGTCGCTACTCTCCTTTTCGTTCTTTATCGGCTCGCCAACTGGTTCAAAAGCGATTGGCTCATGCTCCGTCGGCTCGTCATCACTCTCAAAGTCCCGTGCAAAGAGCTCCTCAAGGCTCGAGATACAGGATATCTCACTTCGCTCACCACTAGGTGCTTCTGCGGAACCAGCTTCATTCGACTCGCCTTTGGCACATAGCTCGGTATGCTTCACAAGGAGCTGAGCCACCTCTCTACGAAGTCGCTGCAAGTCGTCAGCCATCTTATCGATTCTCTGCAATATCCCTTCTGCCTCTTTATTGTACTCCATACGTTCAGTGACTTATCAAACTCCTTATTATACTGCACAAAAGTACACATAATTTTCCGAATCCCCGAATCTCCACCGCCACCCCCTTCGTCCTCCTAATAAGGCGCTCCATTACTCCAATAAAGAAATCACTTAAATCAATTTAATAAGTTAGGACATTAATGTGTTCAATTTCCAAAAAAGTGGTAACTTGCACAAGGAAATAAGAAACACAAATCATATAATTAAGTACTTATGAGAAATGTATCGTATCGTGTATGGATAGTCTTTCTACTCCTTCTATCTGGAGGTCTACACCTCTATGGTCAAGAAAATGAAGGAAGGAGCTTAAAATGGAAAGTCGCTATCGGGAGGTTTTCTAATGAGACCCAGTATGGCAAGGGCATCTTTTATGATCGTGAGAATGATCCTATCGCCAAGCAGGCTCAAGACATCTTAACTGCAAAATTAATCGCTTCAGGTAAATTTATCCTCGTTGAGCGCTCTGATGCCGAAGCAATCGCAAAAGAGATTGCCGATGGCAACAACGACAACAAGGTAACTGCCGACTATGTGATCCTCGGTTCAGTAACAGAATTCGGACGCAAGACTTCTGGCGAAGTAGGCCTTTTAACTGCCAAAAAGACCCAGCAGGTAGAGGCTGGAGTGAGCCTTAGGCTGGTTGATGTTGCTACGGGGGTCGCGACCTATTCTGAGGAGGCTAAAGGGTATGCCAATACCACTAGCAAGTCCACTCTAGGAATGGGGGGCGTAAGTGGGTATGATGCTTCTCTAGCCGACAAAGCAATTTCTGCTGCTATAGATCAGCTAGTAGAGAACATTATCAATAAATGTGCAGACAAGCCTTGGCGCACCTATATAATCTCCATGGATGACGATGGAACTATCATTGCTGGTGGAGCCTCTCAAGGACTAGTTGCAGGCGATAGATTTGACATCTACGCAAAAGGAAAAAGGGTGAAGAACCCTCAGACAGGTGCTATGATTGAACTTCCAGGTAAAAAAGGTTCATCCGACATTTCGTGTGATACGGCAGTCATGTAGTGCAAAAAGTCTA
>ERZ1673752.3504-NODE-3504-length-14900-cov-8.783361_pt1 | contig 14900 bp, 15 predicted proteins | sample MGYA00580195_ERZ1673752 | MGnify/ENA primary metagenome ERZ1673752 (study PRJEB41218, sample SAMN15661744) | gut metagenome | host: Homo sapiens | place: Canada: London | collected 2015-08-20/2019-03-30 | study: EMG produced TPA metagenomics assembly of...
AACCAACTCATCACCGAAAACGCCAACACCGCGCACGACCCTGACGAATACGATGCCCGATGGCACCAGCTCGAACAGCGCTACCAACAACAAGAACAAGAACACCAGGCGATCAACGACCAGATAACCGACCTCACCACTCGCCGCGCGCAAGCAGTAGCTATTCACGACTATCTAGTTACGCGGTCACCACTCGAATACAGCAACGAAGCCTGGAACATGCTGGTTATGCAAGCTGCTGTAAAGACCGACGGAACTATCCGCCTCTATTTCAAAGACTGAATCTGAACGACAGCCAGGAGAAAACTGTTGAGTCCTGGCGTGCGGATGCCTCCATATGATATTGGTGAAACCTCAAACAGAAAGGTAAACCAGTGAACATCAATAACATTAGCAATTCTGGAGACGGGAATATTTTTAACCAAAATATCGGGGATACAAATATTTACGGGATGAGTGTTGATGAATTGGCGCAGGAATGGTGGCACAGCAAAAGAGCTGGTAAAGACGCATTTCGTGAGCGAATAAAGACATTTATCATTCAGGCCATTGTCTCAGTAATGTTCATCGGTGTTTTTGCCTTTTTGTCTTGGCGTGCTGGCGCATTTGAAAGCATCAATGCTGTTACTGATTTCGTAATGGAGCTTTCGATCCAACCGATTGCTTCGCTTCTGGGGCTAGTTGTAGGGGCGATCTCCGGGGTGCTAGTAGTCACCACGATTTCTAGGCGCGACGAAGTTGAGGAATGGGACGCTGCGCACAGAAGGGAAATCTGTCTCTGGATCAGAAAGCGTCGCATTGGAAGAAAGGAATGGAAGGCTGCCTTGAAACGCGCACGGGGTAATAACGCGGATCTTGAATCGCGCGGCTGCTGAGGCTGCACCCAAACCTCACCCGCTGCACCCAAAAACCACGTTGTATCAAAATGAGAGTGAAAGTAACAAATATATGCAGGTCTCAGGTTTATCCTGGGGCCTGCATATATTTTGAGCCCGGGAATCGAACCCGTGAGGGCTGGCGCGGGAAGGTCGCGAACGCGGGCTGAGCGTTCGCCCGCGCCAGTGGTTTTCGGAGGCTGTGCTCCGAAAACCCTTGCTGGTGCGCAGCACCGCCGATTCCCCGCGGCTCCACCAAAAGAGGAAGCGTCGAACTCTATTTCGTAAGAAATGAGTTGGCGCTTGTATATAGATTCGAAAGTCGTGCCTAGCGGCTTTCGGACACAAGCAAGAAAGAGCGAGGTTAGCCAAACGGCTGCCTCGTTCTTTTGATTTCAAGAACCAAGACAGAACGTGTGCCTCACGGCGCTACCGCGCCGCTCGACACACGAAGAAGACGAATACTTCATCGGCAAGCGCCGTGCCATCGACCGCCAGCAGTTCGATAACTTCATCCGCTCTGGATTGGCGAAAGGGGTGTAGGCAGGACGAGCTCTTTTGCCGATGGGGCTTTCAGTATCAGGAAGTTGATGGCAAGCCAGTTCATCACTATGCCGCAGACGGTGAGGTACAGGCGGATAGTGTTGCGAATGATTTCTCTCATTGGGTATGGGTACCTCCTTTCTGGCTTGCGCTCGGGTGCGAGGTACTCGCACCGTGGGCGGGCGATAGTAGATAAGAAAAAAAGACCCCTGCCCGCAAGGACAGGGGTTCTTCTGTGTGGTAGCGCTGGGTTGGACTTTATGTAGTCGGACTATTCGTAATGTCCTGGTACGTCTACAACCCATTTTCTACCAGTGACCTTCGTTTCGTAGTGACCACGGTCTTCAGTGTGGGTAACTGCAGGGTGGTGTACGGTGCGAGTTTTCTCTCTGATGCTGTAGTTATCAGGTTTTCCGGCAAGGATGCATGCCTTGGCGTGAGCACGAGCTGCGGCATCGTCGCTAGTTACGAAACCGTCTGCAAATACGGTTTCATATCCGTCTACTACAGTTTCACTCCAAGCGGGCTTGTCAGTTACAGTAACTACATTAGGAACCCAGACCTTTTCGGTCGTGTTTTCCCAGTGGCCCTTTTCAGGCACCCAAGTCTTAGCCTTTTCAGCAGGCTTGCTAGGCGCAGGCTTATTGTTTGCAGGGGCTGAAGGCTTGCTTGCAGACTTCGGAGCATCTGTTACAGTAGTCTTTGCTTCAGTTTCAGTAGAAGCCTGAGCCTTTTCAGTGCTTTCAGTTACATTTGCTTTTGCATCTTCTGAAAGGTGAGCGTTAGCTTTGGTGTTGGCATCGACCTTGTCCAGGATTGCCTTTCCAGCGTCTCCCTTAAGGGAGCTATCGCCGTTTTCGATGGCGGTTTTCGTTGTGTCGGCGATTTCCTTCACGTCGTCAGCCGTCACTTTGTCGGCAGGGATGGTCTCGTCAAGCTTGGCGTTTACGGTTGCCTTATTCTCGGCATCGCTCTTCTTGTCAGTGGACTTGATAGTGACGTTGATTTCTTTGGACTGGGCAATAGGCTTTGCGACGGAACCGTCTTTGTTGATTACGCCAGTTACGGTTACCTTGTAGTCGCCAGGCGATACTTCGACTGTGTCAGTCTTCTTGCCAGAGTCTACAGCGTGGTAGAAGTCTACAGGCTCTTTGCGCTCGTCAGTGCTTTCTACATGGACGATGGTCGGAGTGGAGTCCTCTGTGACTTTCTCGTCAGTTGCGACGTTGATGGTAACAGGCGTCTTTTCAGTGCCGATAGGCACTTCTGCGGTGACATCTGCGGTCACTGTAGGTTCGCTGGACGCAGTATCAGCGGTTTTGTTGCTGAATGCTCCGGTTGCTCCGGCAACTGAGAGTGCGATTACAGCTACGATTGCGACGATTATTCCTGCCGTATGTGGCTTGTGGGACTTAACCCACTCTGTAAGTTTGTTCAAGAGTGTTACCTCTTTATTTGTCTATTTGTACGCCATCGGCGTCAGCTGCATCCCAAGTGAATCCGCCCTGTTTCTCGTCAACCTGCATTACGAAATCACCAAATCCTCTGAAGTGCATCTCATAGACGGTCTGTACGCCGGGGTCTGGATAGAGTTTCGTGGAGTCAGTCTGCTTGTCAAATGCGAGCATGTCCCAAGAGAAATCGGCTGTTTTCTGCTTGCCTTCTTCTTCGAGTTTCTGCATCAAATCATCAGCGGTTGTGCTCTCTGCCTTTAAGCCCTCGGGAAGGTTAGAAAAATCACTCCCAAACATTTTAGTTGCCAGACTAAAGTATGAATATTTAGGGAAGCTGAGTTTTTCCCCCATAAGCATGTTACCGGTCTTGTCCGTTTTGCCGGAGAGCGTGAATTCCACAGCTTCTGGCTCTTTATACTCAATAGAATTCAGCTTGTCCTTGACTGCGGTGTAAAAGTCAATCTTTAACTTGAGTGGGGAGAGCTGTTTTTTATACCATTCTTGGGTTGCCTCCGGATTGTTCTTGAAGTGGCCGCTATCCATGCTGTTGTAGGGGGTGTCATAGGTCTTGTTGTCATATTCTTTTTGATACTTGTCACGCTCCTTCGTTGCCGAATCTATCTCTTTCTGATAAGAGTCAAGAGCATCTTGCTTCTTCTCGTCGAAGAGGGCTTTGTCCTGTTTTTTCGCAAGCTTAATGATGTCCTCTTCCTTGAGGTCTTTAAGCCCTGAGAAAGCAAGGTCATTGCATTGGTAGACGGTTACTTTTCCGTTGCCATCAAACGATAAGACAGCACGAATTTTTTCGTCTTTGTCTACCACGCCTTTATTAGAAAATTCGTACCATATTGTCTTGGCATTGAATGCCTTTGAAGCCGGGACGGGGTCTTTCGATGTGGCAATGCCGCTTGACGGAGAGCCACCACATGCCGATAAGGACAGTGAGATGGCGAGAACTGAGAAGAGGGCAAGCCCCCTTTGAAGCATGTTTTTTTCATAACTAAATACCTCTTTTTTATAAATTTGTTTTAATCATTATACTCCGTCTGAACGAATATGATTATGAACTGAACAGAAATTGAAGACGGAATCTTGGAAGTCCTGCAATCTTGTTCGGTGCAAGAGTTGTCGGTCGGGCTCGCTATGGTACGAGCATTGAAGATGTCGCTTCGTAAAAATAAGTAATAAGTTTTTGCATCGCAAGGATGAGCGGAAATGCCAGAAGGCGTTTCCGCTTTTTGCTATAGGTGACCTTCCTTGGCAAAGCTGTAGATACCATCGCCAACAATAATGGAATCTGTTAGGTGAATCCCGCAGACCCTTAGCGCATCATTCATTCGCCTACAGGTTCACTTGTCTTCTAATGACGGCATTTCATTTCCGCTCGGGTGGTTGTGGGCGATTATTATATTCGATGCGCCGGCCATGATGGCACGGGTCAGGATGTCCTTCGGGGCTATCGCACAGCAGTTTCCTTTTCCGTGCGCGATTTCGAATACGGCATGCGCAATTCATTTCATTGCCGAGCCAACGCCTGATGATTCGCCTGAGGCAGGGCTTCTGGAAACAATGCTGGAAGGCATGGCTGAATTCTACTCGAAGCAGTTGAGGGTGAACATCAAGCACGGGATGCGCTACAACGCAGAGCACGCGCTGTCCAACGGCCACAAGGTGTTCGGCTATAAGATTGCCGAGGACAAGAGCTATGCCGTTGACAAGAATACGGCTCCGTTCGTGCAAAGGATGTTCGCGGACTATGCCGAGGGCAAGTCGATGACGGAAATCTGCGACGAGCTGAACGCTCAAGGGCTACGAACGACAAGGGGCAAGGAGTTCGGCGTCAAGACGTTGAACAAGATGCTCAAGAACCGAAAGTACATCGGTGAGTACCAGTACGGCGATACGGTCATTGAAGGCGGTATGCCCGTATTGGTGGATGAGATAACATTCGACAAAGTGCAGGCTATGCTTGCCCAGAACAAGCGCAACGGCTCACAGAGGGCACGTGGGATGGCTGAGGATGAGGCTCCGAGATACTGGCTTACGGGAAAGCTCTTCTGCGGAGAGTGCGGAAGCTCTATGCAGGGCGTGTCTGGTACGAGCAGGACTGGGGCTAAGCACTATTACTACTACTGCAAGGAGCAACGGTTCAAGCGATGCAGCAAGAAGCCTGTTCGGAAAGCATGGCTTGAGGGCGTGGTATCGGGGATTCTCAAAGACCTGCTGTCGGATTCCGAGAACCTGATGTCGCTTGCCGTGGATGCCGCAAGGTACTACGAGAAGAAGTACAAGAGCACGAGCTATCTTGAGGGACTTGAGGTAAAGAGAAAGAGCGTTGAGAAGTCCATTGCCAACTTCGTCAAGGCGATAAGAGCAGGGAATTTTCAACGAGGCTACCCAGAAGCGAATGCAGGAGCTAGAACAGCAAAGAAAAGGTCTGACGGAGGCAATCGAGGCTGAGAACGTCAGGCAGGCGCTTTTCGAGGACGAGCACAGCATCAAAGCGTATTTTATGAAGTTCGCAAACGCGGACTTCGAAAATCCAGAGACGCGCAGGATGCTATTCGAGTACTTCGTAGATAAAATCTATCTGTATGAGGACAGGCTCGTATTCATGTCGTGGTACTCAGAAGACAATCGCGAGGTGCCTTACGAGGCGCTGAACGAAGACGACAACCCTTTTGCTGAAGGGGAAGCCGTCGAGTTCGATTGCTTCCCCTTTGAGTCCATTCGATTCCCAGGTTTAAAATATATGCAGGCCCCAGGATAAACCTGATGCCTCGATATATTGGTTACTTGCACGTTTATTTTGATACAAGGCTCTATGTGGGTGCATTAGCTCCCGAGGTGTGTGCAAAATCGGGGTGGGTGTGTGCAAATGCCCTTTGGTGCGCGCGGATTCTGAGTAGTGGGTTCATTCCAATGGATTGGTTAGTCACAGTCTTTCCCGACGGATGACCTTTCGGTATTGATTGGGACGTGAAGCAGTATTTCGTTAAGAGATTCGGGTCAATAACTCTTTTACGCGCTTGGTAATCTCGTCGCGGATTTCGCGTACGACCTCTACGGGTTTCCCCGACGGATCAGCGACCTCCCAGTCTTCATAGTGGGTTCCGGGGAAAATTGGGCATGATTCGCCACATCCCACACCGATTCGCAGGTTAGTACAGTCATAGCGAGCCTTTCGGGGTAAAAGAAAACGCCCACCGTTGTGGTGGACGTTATCCATAGATTGGCTGAGTCTAGTCAGCGTTCACGTGATTATCGAGGTTTAGCTGCAATCGCGAACCAGTTCCGGTTCACTGCCGAGGTGGGATGGAATTCTACTTCCATTTTCCCTAAGTCTTGTTTTCCGCTGTATTCGAGCGTGATGAAGGAATTGAAATGTGCAGCGATCTCTTCATCGGAAAGTGATGGATCGATTGCTTTCACAGCATCATGGAAAACTGTTGCCATCGCACTGGCATCAGCTTTCAAGGTCTCTGGGGTGGTATTGATTGTTACCAAGATATTCTCGGTGTCGTTGGCATTCAACATCTCGAACTCGTATCCGCCACTGGCACCGAAGTATTTGGTTCGAATATTGCCTACTTCAAGCTCAGTAAATGGATGGGCAGCGATCGCGTTATATGCGACAACGAACTCGTCAACCACCGGATCTTTAGCGAACGCATGCTCATCCGGTTCAGCCTCTGTGCTTTCTTCAGGCTGGATATTGTCCTCAGCTGGCGCAGACTGCTCAACGGTCGGTGATGCAGGTTGAACCGTAGGATTCTGGCCATAATTGAAGAACGTACCTACCACAGCAAGTAGTGCGATAACTCCGCCGATTATTAGGTACTTGTTCTTTTTCTTCTGTTCCATCGCAAATCACCTAAAGAGTTGTTTAACAGGTTCCATTTTACGAAGGAACACTCGCCTCTCAAAAGCGAAACATTCACAATCGCGATTGGAGCAGGCGCTCCATCACTTCATCACCAGGCGTGGCACCTGAATAATCAGTGGTACACGTAGCGCGAACGATCTCATAGATCTCATACCACTACACGTTCGCCTGCTTACCAAACGACTGGGACATAGCAACGAACGGGGACGCGATCGCAGCACCCGTGGTCGGGTGTTTGCCCAGCAGGCCGAACTTACTGATCGCTTGCTCGCACTGCACATAGCGTGCGAACGCCTGCGCATAGGATTCGATCGGGCGTGGTGATACGAACTGGGAACAGCCACGCGTATCGAGCCATTGCCAGGTTTCTCGGTAGACGAGGTCAGCGCCGAGTGGCTTGCCATCACGCTGCTCAGCACTCAGGTATTCGCTCGGTTCAGGCATCGGCGCACCAGCAAGGACAGCACCGTCACCAATATCGAGTCCCTCGAAATCGTAGGGGTCATCCAGACGCGACGCGCTCACGCCCTTGGCGAGCTTCTCGTTCAATGGGTCGGGTTTCGCACCTGAGCGGACACGTCTGCCTCCTCGGTTAGTTCCGTCCTTCGCCATAAGTCCGTCCTTCGTGAAAAGTGCTCAGGCGTATCGGGAACTATCTACTGAGGTTTCCGATCGATCGTGCGATTGCCTGGCCCATAAGGTAAAACTTTCGGTCGCCGCCTTTGAGGTTCTGTGGCTCGGGCCCATCCTCCGGGACCGGCCAAAATCCCGATTGTGCGATGAGTACGTCGTACTCATCTTCATATTGTGGTTCGGACTCATCATCGGACGTGTAGAGAACTCTGATCTTCCCTGTCTCTGGCATGCCAGCTTCTTTTGATCCGTCAGTGAAGGTGCCAGTCATACGCCAGAACGCACGAATTGATGCATTGGGAGGAAGGGTCCGAGGAGTATCGAATAGCACTTTGATCTTCTCAGCGACGTTGTCAGCTGGATCCGGCCAGTTATCGAATTCGAACCGGAGATCCCTTGCAACGCTGCGGCCGACGTTAGTAATACGGAGATCAAACGATCTAGGACCGGCCAAGCTAGGCAAAACTTCAACGTAAACATACGGTCTAGTCTGTTCAATGCTGTCATGTCGAGCTTGCTCATTTGCTTCTCGAGCAGCATCGCTCGCATCCTTAGAGGCGCGCATGGCTTGGACCGCCGTGCACCCCGCCCATAGTGCGGCAATAAGAAGCCCTAAGGTTAGTAGCGTTGTCAAGAGGCCGCTCCAGGCGGCCATCATGTCAGTCCAATTTGGTTCGTTCATCAGTGCCCATTTTACTTTCGGGCGCCTCATTATTCATGGCCTTTAATACCCTGTTTGAATCGGTCTTTTTGTGTACGGTTGGCCCCGCCCGTTCCCGTCCGCCCTACCCGTAGAGGTCAGACACCCTCAGGGGGGGGGCATGAAACCAACCATTTGACGCTTTCCCACGCCCTAAGTGTTCCGAAACAGGTCTGTGGTGTTTTCACCGCGTTTACGGCGCCTCTAGTAGGTGTAGACCTTCGGGGCGTCCTGGTGCCAGCGGTCACCGTCCCTCACGGTCTGCCTCGAGTGGCAGGCTTTACACAAGGAGCGCAGGTTGTCCGGGCTGTGGGTGCCGCCGTGCTCTAGCGGGATAACGTGGTGGACTTCCTCCACCGTGTATACCGTCCCTGCTTCAGGCAGTCCTCGCACAAAGGATGGGCTGCCACATAGGCGGCTCGTATCCTTCGCCACTTGGCTCCGTAACGCCGTTTCGTCACCGGGTTCCGCCCGTAGCGCTCATAATCTTGGTCGTACTTGCGTTGGTGTTCAGGGCAGAAGCGCTGCTCGGTTAGCTGTGAGCAGGCGGGGTAGGCGCACGGACTTGCTGGCTTCCTTGGCATTACCATCACCGCCGCTCTTTGTCGTTAGATGTGGCGAGACCCCCGAGAACCAGTCACTCGGTTCTGCGGGGGTCTTTCCTATTTTTCAACCACTTACAGTATCCCACCCCAAAACCGGTAAATCCATCGCAGGATTCGGATACCTTTTGGCGGAAGCACTTAGTTCGCTAATCTAGCGTTGCTAAGTAATCCTAGATCCGCAAGGGGATACTAGCTATTTTCAAAATGCTCCTTTATTTTGAAGATGTCTATACCGCCAAGAAGAACCACAAGTCCAACTAAGTAGGTTGCCCAAAATTCGGTCGGTACAGCTTTCCAGTCCTTCAGTATCCATTCAATCCCGGACATACAAAACGCAAAAGGAAGAGGCGCGACCAGCAAAATACTAACGGTAACAATCAGAGCCTTCCAGAACCCCTTATCTTCATTATCTTTGGCATTCATGGTGGACACCCTACCAGATTTACTTAACTCCACACTTAGCTACCTGGAAAGCAATCTGTCCAGGTAAACCGCCTGGCAAAGCTTTCTCTGCAATTTTTTTATAACAAAAGAGGCAGCTTTCTTTCCAAGAATTTTTTTAAGATTCCTGTGCATGATAGAAGATGCTACCTTCCACTTACGTGATTTGAGTGCTTGACGAACCTCTTTATTAAACGCTTTCTTTAATACATCTAAACCAAAAGATTTAGCTATTCCGTTACCAACGCAATTAGCGAACGTGTTCCAGTTTCTTGTGCTTATACCAGAACTGTTTTCTTCAATACACCCTTGTATTTGAATATCATCGTAATAGCCCTGTTCGCCGTATTGTTCAAAGCCCTCCGCCATCTCATTAAGAAGGGCTATCATTTCCATATCATCAGTATCGTATAAATCTACATCTTCCGGAGATGGCGTGGGTGAAACGTTATAAATTGACCCGGACGGTAAATCTGCACTCTCGGTAGTTTCCGCATGGGCAAGACCAGACCCGCTAAAAAGAAGCGCTCCCGTCGTTAGGGCAATTATTTATTGCTCGTTCCCATATTTTTACTTTTCTCAATGTATTATTACACCCTGTATTAGTGGAGCCGCGGGGAATCGGCGGTGCTGCGCACCAGCAAGGGTTTTCGGAGCACAGCCTCCGAAAACCACTGGCGCGGGCGAACGCGGGCTGAATGCGTAGTAAAAACAGTGACCTATATTCGTAAAGTCAGGGTTACAGCAGCCATAATTTTATGGTTATAGCTGCACTATTTTTAGTACTATAGATGCCATATTTTTATGATTATGCTACACTCTTCCCTTGTGAACAGGCTAAATCTAAACAAGTATCTGCCCCGTGTAGCGGATAGTGATCTTGCTGAAAAAATAGCAAGTTCCGGGGGCGTGATTCTTGAAGGCCCCAAGGCTTGCGGAAAGACTGCTACCGCGATGCAGCAGGCTCACACTACCTATTTCGTGGATACCGATTCCTCATTCAAAAATCGTTTTGCGCTCGATCCAAAGTTAGCCCTCCAGGGGGAAACTCCTGTTTTACTGGACGAATGGCAGACTGAACCAGAGCTATGGAATCAGGTAAGGCGAGAAATTGATATGCGCCAATTACCTGGTCAGTTTATCCTTTCAGGATCGGCAATGCCCGCAGACCAAATAAAAGGACATTCCGGACTTGGGAGATATGCCCGGGTGCGAATGCGGCCAATGACTGCGGTAGAGTGGCGTGCCTTCCCTGGTGGAATAAGTTTTGCTGATTTAGCGCGTGGAGAAAAACTCCCAGCCACACCTGTTCCGTCTGTTTCTGTGCCGGATTTGCTCGATGTAGTCATTCATGGCGGCTGGCCAGCCGATCATGACAAGAGCACAAAAGCCGCACGTAGCCATGTAGCTGATTACGTGGAACGCCTTACTACTTTCGATGTGTTTGAGCTTGCTGGATCGCGGATTCACAAACCCTTAGGGGTACGCACACTGTTGCGTTCCTTGGCGCGAAATGTAGGTCAAGCTCCCACAATGTCCACTCTCGCTAAGGATGTGAGAGCCCAGGAGGGAACAACCGATCGCGCAACCGTTCAACGCTGGTTGGAAGCATTGGAACGACTCTACGTAGTGGAAATGGTTCCCGCATGGAGTCCGCAGCTGCGATCTAAGGCGACGATTCGCACCTCTCCGGTCTATTACCTAGCGGATGCGTCACTCACCACCTGCTTGCTGGGCGCCACGGTCGATTCACTGCTGGATGATCTGGAGACCACCGGGTTTATTTTCGAGAATTTCGTATATCACCAGATTGCTACCTACACCGAAGCTATTGGAGGTAACGTATTTCATTATCGTGATTCTAATGGCAAAGAATTCGATGCAGTGATGGTGCTTGAAGATGGTTCCTGGATAGGCATTGAAATAAAACTTGGACAGCATCGCATTGCAGAAGGTATCGCTGGTTTAATTAATACCCGATCTCAGATTGATTCTGACGTGCTGGGTGAACCACGGGCACTGTTTCTCATTGTGGGTGGCACAGATATTGCCTACACGGATCCAAAAACGGGAGTGCAAGTTATACCTATACAGGCATTGCAAGAGTGAGGAAATAGTGCGTAATCCCTGGCAGGATTACGTGCAGTTTTCGCATCGGTCTTCGGAAAGCAACACCGGAATTATCGCGTTACTTCACCAATCGACAACGCCCTTTTCAAATTTGTTTCCCGGGTTTCCCCGTACCAATACTCAATTCCCTTCGCAAAAGCGATTAATCCTTGCAGATGATTTAGGAAACTCAATACTGGGGGCGGGTTGCCTTTGGCGTGCGCCACGTGCTGCTGGAGCCCAAATTTAGCAATTCCGCGTATGTGGTAGTCAATATTTTTCTTAAACGCGGTATCCAGACGAACGCTGTCGTCCACTTGGAGACCCAAAATCAGCTTCTTAGACCCAGGCGGCACTACCCTAGTTTTGCCTTGGTTTATCCGAAAACCCTGTTTTAGTACGGCTCGATTGACGTCGCGGATCATTAAACCAGCGAAACTGCGGTCAAAATGTTCCTGGTCAGGGCGCGGGGAGAAAAACAAGTCATCACAATATCGGGAATATCTTAGACCGTTATACAGCGCTAAAGACGCAAGCTCTTTATCGAGTTCACCGGCACAGATATTGGCGATAATCCCGGACGTGGGAGCCCCCTGCGGAAGTACCCCCCGAATGATCTTCCCCGCACTATCTCGATACCTTGGGTAGGGACCATCGCTGCTATCTATTGATATTTCGAGCTTCGTGTAGTTCCGCGCTGCCGGGGTTATTTCGAACTTTTCGTTATACAGCGCCTGAATATTGCGTCTTATATTCTTTTCCGGCAGGAAAGTTGTCAGACGCGCTAGCTCAAAAGCGACAAGCTCTTTATACCCAATCGCTCTAAAGAGTTCATATACCCGAGCCTCGGAAATTCCCCCAAAGAAATCTTTGAGGTCGAACTTAAGAAGCCATTTAGCGCCAATATGTACGGCTGCGCAATCTTGAATTGAACGTCCCGGGCGATAGGCATAAGCGGCAGGGGAAACCATATCGTCGGTGAAGCAATGCCCCAGTATCCATCGCTGTAAACTTTTCAAACTGGAACTTGGTTCCGACAATATCCGCCTGCCACCAGAATGCTTAGGGACACTGCGATACTTGTAGTACAAGGGTACTTTACGCAGCGGTGTAGTTTTCTCGCGATCGAGCCAAATTTCTGCCGTATTGTGGCTGCTGATCGCTACATGCGCAGACGGATACAGAATCGATTCTTCTGGATTCTCTAGGTTATGCAAACGCAAAAGATGCCTAAGCGAGTTAATCTGCGCGGGCGCGACTTTTCCCGGTTTGACTATGGGGTTGAAAGGAGGAAGTTCCATAACGATCTACTGTCAGCCTAGGGCTTTCTTTTGCCACGACGTGGCAAATTCCATGTCAATCTGTTAACCAATGGCAGAGTAATCCCCTACCGTCCTGATTGACAGAGGCACGCGAATCGCGAGCCTTCATCACTAGAGCCGTCGGTGACTCCCTCCTTTCAACCCTGGCATTTATATTAGATCCCGATGCGGATCTGTTTGCCATATTTGTAAAGATACCGAGCGGGAATGTTAGTCGGAAGATATCTTCCGCAACTCTTTTAACAGATTTACGGTAGTCGCGCTTGCTTTACGGGCAAGGGCGCGAGCAATAAAGTAGCAAACGCAGCAATAAGCCCGTATCTAGCTAAAAATCTACTCGGTTTATAACCGTGCCCTATTTTAAGGGTCAGAACCTTTGAGTAACCTTGATTAAACGAGTATTATAGAGCTGCTAGCTATTTTTGGTCGGTAGGCACCCTCGCTCTACCTCGCTGCAAACGCCTGTACTAAGGAGATCCCTCTTGCGCAACAGAGATTTTAGTCGCCCCTTCGCAATCTTCTTGTTCTTCGCCCTCAGCATGGTGCTCACCTGCTCATTCTTACCGGCGAAAGCGCAGGCACAGTCTTCCTTTCCTAAATACGAGATGACCTTTCAGCGGCTAGTGGGGAGCATTAAAGACGGCAAGTGTGTCATTCCCGATAACCCGGAAGTTACCTATTTGAGGACTTTCGCGTTTCACGCAACTCTGTTCCCTTGCGATGGTTTGCGCACTACGGTTCGTTTTCGTAGCAGCGGGAACTCTCATCTTTATCCCACTAATCAGTTTCGGTTCGGTGCAACTTGGCAGTATTACAAGCGGGGTGAGGGACCAAAGAATTACCACTGGACACCCTTCCAGACTTTCCTCTATGACGGTAAACCGGCAGAAGAAAAGCTACCGAGTTTTAATCACAATGACATCAAGAGCATGGTCGTCCACAAGAACGGAATCCCGCAGCGAATCGGGGGCAGGGAGGATGATTTTTGGGAGCCGTTTCACCACGTATTTGAAGATACTTTCGCTGACGGCGAGGAACACACTTTCCAATTCGATGCCTGGGTTCCAATTGATGCGGTACAAGCTGGTTTGAGCTGGGGAACTGGCTCCACCGGTGATGGCAACCCCGCTATTGGAGCCACCGCTAACGGGCTTTACATCGAATACAACAAATGGCCGATGGCCGGAGCCGACTTCCGCTTTGTGAAAGATGCCGATTACCGTGAGTTTGTGAAAGACCCGGTCGCTAAAGATAAACCCCTTCCGGGACGCAATGATGACCTGAAACTCAAGCTCCCTGATGAAAGTTCAACTTTTGAAACTATCCGTTGCCTGGAAGATCGCCAACTGGCACCCTTCCGCGATCGAATTACTACTAAAGAAATTTATCCGGAGTTACCATACACTACCGAGATTCCTTTCCGCGAGGAATATCGCGAATTAGGTATGGCCGCCTGGCCCTACCAGGTTTCACAGACCGGGCGGGTACCTGGTAATTTTGATAGATTTACCTGGTTACGACCCTTTAACCACGTTGGCCCCAGCGATAAATACGTTCATCGCCACGGTTTCCGCAGCTACGAGGAAGAAATTGATCAGCGGGACGGTACCCCCTGGAAAGGACGAGCAAACTTCCCCTTCCGTCCCAGCATTGAATCTATTGTCCGTACTATTCCTGGATACGCCTACCGGGACAACAATCTGCCCGTTATCGATGCTGAATACGGTCCAGCTGTCGATTTAGAGAACCCTTCATTGCCCGGCTCTTTAACAAACTACACTGCCGGCAAGAACTTCTGGTACGACGTTCATTCCAGTGGACTGGACACCCAGCACTTCTATTATACCTATGAACCCAGCCTAACCAGCTTCAAGCTGATTAAGTCGGATGCGGTTACGAAAAAGCAGCTTCCTGAGGCTCAGTTCCAGCTCTATAAAGAGCCGGATATGAAGGAATACCTGCCAGAAAAAGATGGGGGCTATGCCTGCAAGAAGAAAGATCTGCCCGAGCTGCTTGATCTGAAAGTCTGCCAGGACGACTCTGATCCCAAAACCTGCACCACCAAAAAAGTAATCAGCGTAACAGTACCCGGAGGCAATAAGGACGGAACCTTTACTACCGGAGCGGATGGCACCTTCACCCCGAATAAAGCCAAGTGGATGGAGGCCGGCACCTATTACGCGCAAGAAATCAAGGCTCCGAAAGGCTACTATGCAAAATCTTCGGTTACCGAATTTAAGATTTCTCCGGAAGATGCCACTGCGGCTCGAATACCTGAAGTCAAGGTATCGAACCTCCCCAAAACCTCGGTAACAGTAGAAAAGAAATGGCT
>ERZ1673752.3505-NODE-3505-length-14897-cov-6.777321_pt1 | contig 14897 bp, 21 predicted proteins | sample MGYA00580195_ERZ1673752 | MGnify/ENA primary metagenome ERZ1673752 (study PRJEB41218, sample SAMN15661744) | gut metagenome | host: Homo sapiens | place: Canada: London | collected 2015-08-20/2019-03-30 | study: EMG produced TPA metagenomics assembly of...
ATAGAGCAACGGTTTCCGGAGCCGTGTGCGAGGGTTCGATTCCCTTCAGGTGTATATTGAAAAAATCCCTGTAAATGTTGATTTTACTGGGCTTTCTTTTTTTGTTTTTGCGTCTCAGACTGTTTTGGCCTGTTTCAGACTGTTTCAGACTGATACATTTGGGGTCAAATTGGGGTCAAAGTAAAAATAACGTTTAGAAAACACTGTAAAATCAAAGGTTTTAGAGATATCGTCGAGGGTTCGAATCCCCCTCTCTGGTATATACTAAAAATACGGATCAATAATCGTAATGTTTAATGCAGCGACTGCATTGTCATAATTGATCGCCGTCGCAGTCAGGGTGATAACTTCATCAACCGCATTAATATCTTTAGTGAGCAATGTTATTTGATTTCCTGAAATGGTCTTTGTTACTTCACACTTTGAATCAATATTAAACTTCCATTCTACATCCGTCACTTCTGATCCATTTGAATCTGTTAATGTAGCTGTCCATGTCTTTCCATACTTCACTTTCAATCTTTTCGATCCGGACAGATTAGCTGTGTATGATTTTTGTATCTCTATTGTGCTCTTTACTACATTACATGAAGCTGTTTCTATAATATATGAATTGTACTTTGCCGTAAATGTGACGTTTCCAACTCCTTTGAAGTTAACAACTCCGCTTTCTTCATCAATCGTGGCAATATCATCGCTTGATGACTTCCATTCCAAATTTTCTGGTTTAATACTTTCTTCTACCCCATTTAGGTACAGCTTCGCTGTTAGAGTCGTTGAATCGCCTACTTCATAAGTTGGATTCAGGCCATAAATCTCTATTGTATGGACATCTTGAGGCGTATAATCCGAATCAACTTTTGTAATTATATGACAAATTCCATCTTTATAGTAAATATTATTTATAAGCCAGGTTCTCCCATAGTTATTAAAAGTTCTTGACACTTTGATGTCTCGGCTCATTTCATTGTCTTCGGTGATGAACTCCATCGTTCCGGAAATAAGACTGATATAATTATCGTTTGAAGATAGACCACTTTGCAAATCATATCCGTAACATTTTAGATGGTGGATATATTTTTCAAATCCATTAATCGTAATCTCTCCATTCGTGGCAATTGCATACGATTTATAGTAGCAGCTATTTTCTTCAGTTTCTTTATTTATGAAAATGTACGTCTTTCTCCCTAATTTAACCAGGTTGCCCTGGCTTACAGGTGCATCAATAGCATAGTAGAAAGTTACCCGATCTTCAGTGCTACTGCCATCATCTGTTCTCCGCATGAACGCCTGGAATTCTGCACCGCTGGTGATAGCAGTAATAGTTCTTCCTTCTCTTCTCATCGTTTCTTTAAATACATCTTCCAGTGGTGAATACATTAAATCAATACCTTCCATATTCATCCCCCTTATCTTGTGTAATACATAAATGTGAAATCTGAATCCTCATAGTGCATATCAGCCTTTACACGTTCAATCTCCGCTCTAAGTGCTTTCAATCGAGCTTGCAGTGATGTAGCCGCTGCGGATTCAGTGACAAATTCTGTTTCGATCTTCCTATAAATAGAAATGTTATTATACAAGGTTTGAAGAATTGTATATACGGTTTCCAAGAGCTGCACATGATTCGTATTCTTATCGTAATCTTCATTCCAAGTCAATCCATTTTCGTTCAAGAACTTCTTGTATGTACCTTCATCATAATACATCTGGTTATTCAATTCGACCAAAAGCCGGTCATAACAAGTAAATCTATCTCCTGATTCTGCATACTGTTCATCATCATATTTTCTTCCCATAGAATCGCATCCTTTCTAATAAATGTAAATATTCACGCTATGAACACCATAGCTGTCTATTGAAAACTTCATATCATCAATCTCATACTCATAGTCGTCTATCTGAATAGTCCCTAAGTCTCTAATCAAACTAATCTCATCGTATGTCATATACTCTTCGGTGTGTGGTAATTCCTCAAATTTAACTTCTTTTCCCATAACATCAAAAAAGTGTACCTTGACGACAGATAAATCTTCTTCTAGGTACACCAATGCATTGTGTTCATCTATGTTTTGTATCCGATAGCAGCGTGTATCACCGCCATCCTCACCATCTGTATTCATCTCTTTATCAATCTGATAGTATAGATCATTTTCACTAGTGAAGTGTACCAGTCTAACTATATTGTTGATTTTTGCCATGTATTTACTCCTTTCCGTATTACTTTTAATATACTAAGTATTACAATATCAAACATTTTACATAAATTTCAATACCAATACCCTTGACACCGACACCGCCGTAGGCGAATAATTCGTAGGGGATTAGGAAACGGCTTTCGTATCTGGACAGAGTTTCCCTATAGTATTGGAATAAAGAAACTCTGTCACTCTACTTCTCGAACAATTCGCTTTTTCATGAGGTATCCGTTTTTCTGTAGAGCCGTCGAATCTATGAGTGCAGTTGTCTTCGTATCTGCATGGACTTTGATATTGGTCGTGCCACGCCCTCAATACGCACCGTTTCCAGTGCTTGTCCATTTCCGCAGCCTGTTCATTTCTGAAAAGGTTGCCGTGGTCATGTGTACCCTATGTACGTCTAGGCTCACATTTCGCCCCCTGTTGTGCTACTTTTAACCAATGTACATTGAATCGTACCAATAGATTCGTCTGGTTAGGCATATGAGGTCTTGCACACGCTTCAACCCCTTAGGTCAGAAGTCACTGATAGACGCAGCGCTTCACCCCGACAATTTACTGTTTAGGCTTGCCGATACCAATTTTGCTTTATCCAGGAGTAACCTAAAACCCTGGCCAACTTTTTATAAAGCATATTATAAGTATCACTTTTTATATTGTATTTATTACTTTTCATCATAAATATGAGTAAATATAATATACCAAACACAAGTTCAATCTTGACAGGATGATCGGTATGATTTAGAATATACCATATAAAAGGCAAAACTAAACACAGCCTACCACGTTTCCTATTTTCAAAAAGAAACTGTGCTAAGTTGATTTTTCAAATATTAAATTGTGGTTGTTCCAACGGCAGCTCTGGTAAAGCTCCGTAGGATGTAATCGGTTCTGGTAAAACCAATTACAGTTAAAGACAAAAATAAAAACAAATATATGTACAGGAACGTGAATATTAAAACAAAAAGCGGTATGAGATTGATTCTTCATACCGCTTTCGTCTATTTATCCAACTACTGCCGTATGCTCATACCTAAGTTCCTGTACTTAATATCTATTGTACAAGCATTTTCTCAAAAAAGCAATAGGATAAAAAATTTTTGCATATAAAAAGTATTACTTATTATATAACTGTTGATACCAAATTTTAAAAAATATTCTCATCATCTAAAATATCTCTGTTTTCACGAACATATTTTGTTATTAGCATGTTTAATGCCGAATTATTTGATATTCCTTGCAGTTTATTTATCTTCGTAAATGCATCATATATCTTCATATTCACTTTAGCAGATATCTGTTTATCTTTTGCCCCATCCCTAGAAATGATTCGGGATACAGGCGCTTTTTCCTTTTTTATGACACTTGAAGTCTCCCTTTCCTGTTCCTCTTTAATATCCTGTAACTCTTCCGCCTGAAGCTCATCTATTAATCTTTTCTTCTTTGACATATCATTAAATCCTTCCATCAATATTTGCTATTATAATTTAAAAGCAATTTCTATATATTCTTTCGCTGTTGGAGCCTTCTTATTTGAAAGTACTACTGGCTTTCCATCTACAATCGCCCTGTTTACATCCGCCGAATCTTTTACAACACCAAGTATCGGTGCTTTTTGCTCTAACATAGCCAGTACATCTTGATTATCGTTTATCTTAGCTTTGTACATTGTGGCGATAATTCCTGTAAGCTCCAAATCTGGATTCAACGATCTGTCACCGTCACCACTCTGGACATCTCTAATCGTACTCATCAATGCTTTTAAACCTCTATATGCTAAATATTCTGTCTTTACAGGTATTATAACCTCATCGGCTGCAACAAGTGCATTGATAAGAAGAGTCCCCAGCTGTGGTGGACAATCAATAAAAATATAATCAAAATACGGCTTTAATTTCAGTACAGCCTTCCTCAGCTGCACATCACTATTTCTGCCAACGACCAGTTTCGTCTCCGTAACTGCCAGGTCAATATTAGACGGAATAATGAAAAGATTATCTAATCCGGTGCTTTCGACATTAAATGCACATTCCACGGGATTTGTTTTCGATTCAAACAACTTGCAAATATTATAGTCTTCAAAATCCTTATCGTCCGGATTCATTCCACAACAAATTGTTAAGCTAGCCTGTGGATCAAGGTCAATCATAAGCACCTTTTTACCTACTATAGCTTTCGCTGTAGCTAAATTGTATGTAGTTGTCGTTTTTGCCACTCCACCCTTTTGATTGGCGATTGCTATTACCTTCATACGCAAATCTCCTTTTAAAAATATAGAAAGTATTACTTTTAATATAACTTTTATATGTAGTATCTGTATATAATTATATAGATTTTTATTTTTTAGTCAAGGATTTCGACATAGATTTATCATATTATTTTTAATATAAGTAATACTAAACATATGAAAAGTATTACTTTCGATTTGCATATAATATAAAAGGAAGGACAACGACTACTGTCCTTCCTTTTATATATCGTCCTACTATTGTTCTTTCAAATAGCGCTGCACCGTTCCGACTGCACATCCAACCTGTTTAGCTATTTCCCTGACCGAATGGCCATTCTTTTTTAATTCACGGATCAATGCAATCTGTTCTGGTGAGGTCTTTTGTGGCCGGCCTTTTCTCTTATGGTTGGCCTTTTTGAATTCATTATCCCTCTCAATATTCTGCTCAACCACTTTTATAGATTCTTCTGGTGGAAGAGTAGCAGCGGCAAGCTCAGTCACCTTCTGTTGCAATTCCTCATTCCGCCTATTCGACCGTTCCAGAGATTCGCTGAATGATGCTAATTGTTGTTCCAGTCGCCTGATCTGCTCTAATGCAGCGTTGTATGTCACTGCATCTTCCTGAGAATATTTGTCATACTTTTTGCTTCTAACTTTCTTTTTTAGATCAGATATCTTACATTTTCTTCGGTCAGATATAGTTTCAACATACTTCAAGCGTTCCACAAGCTCAGATTTTTCCATTGTATCATAATTACCATACCAGGTATTGCCATTACCAGTAATTTTATCTGAAGCTTTACGGGCAATTTCCGATCTGGAAAGTGTCTCTAATTCTTCGTCTGAAATATTATCCGTTACCGGTTCTGGTGACAATTGAAGTTTCAAGCGTTGCACTTCACCTTCCAACTTCTGAGACTTTTCTTTTTCTTCATAGTAGCTCTTTTTCTCAGCTTCATACCATTCTTTATATCTATCCCTGTCACTGATAGCCTGTTCATATTTCTGTTGAATGTCAGATGGTGGGGTAGTAGTATCTGATTGGTCATTTCCGCTATACTCATATTCGGCAATAATACCATGCAACCGTTCAATTTCCTGATTGCGTTCTTCAATAATATCTTTATACCCCTGTATCATTCCATCTAAATACTCAGCTTGTTCTTTATATTTATGAACTTCTTTGATTTCTCTGTAGCATTCAATGATTCCAATAAAATAGTTCGAATCTCCATCATGCTCTAAGAAAGCCTTATTATCTTCATACAGTCTTTTTTCTGATTCAGATAAGGTTCTCCATTGCCCTTTTGCCCTGGCCCGACCGTCTTCACTAAGTCTATTACAACTTTTATAAAAATCCAAATCCTTTTTTAGCTGAATATAAGTTGGGCTATTCATGAATGAGCTTTCTCCATTCACCTGATATCGACTAAGCGTCTCCATACATTCTATAAGCTGCTTTTTGCACTCCTCTAATTCAGTTTGTAATTTCTGTGTATGACTAAGTCTTTTCTTTGCCATGATATACACCCTTCCTATTTATTGAACTATATTTAGTGTACACCAGAATAGGGTAGTAGTCAATACTTTTTCTCGAACATATGGTCAAATAAAAAGAGCCCATCTCAGACTCTTTTTATACATCGTATTACTTTTAATATAATAACGGTTTATTTAGTAGTACTTATAATATACTAAGTATTGCTTTTTTGTAATTAAATCTTTCTATAGATATTATGTCTTTAGGCTGCACCGATATATTATTTTTCAATAATGCGATCTTGTCATCATCCGAACTATATGTAGCATTACGGAATGCTTCATATAATACATCTTTTTCATTTTCTATATCACGAACTAAATTTTTATAAGGAACTCTAAATTTTACCACATAGCATTTATGAGTATCTCTCCATATATAATCAAGCCTTTTCCTTATTAACTCGGATATATTAAATAGAATCTCTGGTTGCAAGTATACATTTCCACCATAAAGTACATTATGGTTAAATGAAAAAAATCCACAGACGCAAAAATCATTATAAAATTTGTATCCAATAGTATGTCTTTTATGAATCTTCGACTGGAAATCACTTGAATTATTTTCATTAGTATACGCTATTGATCCTAAGTCTTCACCATTATAATAAATTCTTTCACCAAGAATATCAATTCTCACATTGTGTTCATCTAAAAATTGCCGTAATTCGCTGCTTGTATCATTATAAGTAGTTCTTAAATCGGTAATTCCATGCTCTATGATATTTTTGCATCCATTTGCACTTGTAGTTATGTGTTGTAAGTTGCATACAAGATTGTCCAATGTAAACGTAGGATGTATATTAAAATTCTGTACCATCGTATCAAATTTTTCCATTAAATCACAGGGGTACATTTCGGCTTCATGAATATAATGATTCAGTACAAGTTCATTCGCATCTGTCAAGTTCAATAAAGTATTAAATGCGTTTTCTTTATCCGTAATATCGTAGACTTGCATATTGCACCTCACTTTCCGCTTCTATAAAAAATATTATATCATAATGGGATAGAAGAGTGATGGAAATGTCAAATTTTGTCGGTGTAAAAATTTTGTATCTCCCCTGTGGTTGCACCCTAAAAAGGGGGCTTCAAGAACGACATACACCGCTGCCGTCACCTTGTCCGATTGTGCCGACGCATTGAATAAAGATATGTATTCGTTGCCAAAAATGACCTAGGTGCTTAAATCGGCTCACAGCGCCTTACAACTATATATTCAGTGCGTTGTTGCGTTCAATAAATGCAGTTCATAAAATCAAAAAATAGGTGCTTTTATATCATGTTATTATGATTTCTTTTTTTCCAGTTAATATCATTTTATGCCCTGGACAGATAAACTATACACATTATAAAATGCCTCTATTTGACATTTAAACGGCATATTCACTTTAAAGGTAGAATGTATTACTTATTATATAAAACGTCTCAAATCGCCTTACAGCGCCTTATATAGCGTTCATTATATATTGTATATTAATTATTATAAGACGCAATAAAAAAGCCTTAAACTATACAGTTTAAGACCTTTTTATTATTCCCTATATTATGTATTTATCCTACCAGTGACACGATACACCCGACGTTATCGCCATCATACAGATTATTTCTATTAACTAACGCTTTGAATTGTTCTGCATCGCTTTTTTTCCCGAAATGCTTTTCGTCAATGATTTCTGATCCCATTAAATCAAACTTAATAACTACAACCGTGTAAAACCCGCCCGTAATCTCGATTGCTTTAATATTCTTTTTACCTGACATAATAATACCACCTTTTAACCTTTCTAATATAATGTTGTGCTTTCTGCTTTCCATCCGAAACAATGATAATTTAATGTCTCTTTTCTGACCGTCTTATTATTAATAATCGTCTCGGTGTGCTTTCTCATGATACCTTCATATACTTCTATATGTTGATATGAATCACCGTTTTCAAACCGTACTATATGTTGTGTTTTGTTTCCAATGTCTATATAGTCGTCTCTTTTCGTCTGTCCTTCATGTTCCATAATCCACTGAATAATACTTTCCATTGACATATTTATTTTCTCCTTATTTTATTAAAATTCAAAACTGCATCCACAATCCAATTCCGATTGAAATTACAATCGAAATGCATGCCAAAACGTCACCCCATGTCATACTTCCACCCCCCAATACATAGCTATTTAAAACCTATAAAATCTCTACACAATCGCCGTTGTTCATAAAACTAAAATTTCCTTCAAGTCCTAAATCACGGCCAAAAGATTCATAATCAAAATAACGGGCTACTGTTTCCGGTATGTTGTTCAGGTAACCACATTCTTCAACTACTTGATATGCAACGTCCGTCATATCGTCGCAATCTGAATAAATAATATAATCTCCATTATTGATCTTTTCCGCTGCATCCTCTAATGAATAACCATATTCAGACATAAGAATTTTTACAATTTCTTCCTGGTCATCGTCAAGACTTTCTAATTCTTCCGCCATTTCATTGAGGCTATCGAGATCTTCATATTCGCCGATCTGGTAAAAGTCGCACTCATAATCTGTTATGAAGTATTCTTCATAAGGGCAACCGACTTCATCATAATACATCTTGTCATCGTGACAGATCATGATTCTATCAAATACGGCGTTTAAATCCTCTTCATCAACTGGTAAATTTACCCATTCGCCCACAAGTTCACCGTCATTGTATTTCCCTAAATTAGTTAAAAAGATTTTCATCGTCATAATATAAACCACCTTTCTTTTTGTCCGGCGGTTGTGCTATAATATTGTTGCAACCGCCTTTTGTTTGGTTGTTGGCTATTGGTTGAGATTGTCCATTCATGCAGCCGATAGCCTTTTTTGTTATTTGTGTTACTTGATGGTTATATATTACACTTTACAGTGTCGTTTGTCAATAGATTTTTGAAACTTTTTAGTTTCTTTTATTTCTTTTCTATTATATGTATAATTGTATAGTTTCATTTACTCATTGACTTTTCTATAATATTCTTGTAAAATATCCATATAATAAACGGATGGCGATTTTATTTCCCTTCCGTCATAAGTAATAGGAAAGGACAGGTTAATATTATGATCCAAAATGATAATAATGAAGTTAGGAAACGTGTTAAGTGTTGGCTTGCATCTGAAGGTATAACCCTTACTGATTTAGTTAATGAATATAACCAACTGCATCCAGAAGCACCAACCACACGGCAAAACCTAACCAATAAGTTAGCAAGACAGACTTTACAATATAAAGAGCTGATTGAACTTGCAGACGTGTTAGGTTATGACGTGGAACTTGTAAAAAGAAAATAACAGATCAGAGAGCTGGAACTAACACCATGTTAACCGGTTCTCTTTTTTTGTCCTGGTATCTCTGCCGGTCATAGTGTCAGAAATCATGTTATAAAATCCCGTAAAATAATTATATGGACAAAAAACAAGCTCTATATCATGGAATTACACCCCGTTATTTTATAGAATCGTTTCATTTTGTCCATATAATTTATATTATCTTTACTTATTATATTGACTTTCAAACAGATGTTTGGTAAACTTTTATTAGTACCTGGACAGTACAATTTAATGAAAGACGGTTATTTATATGAAAAGAGAAGATATTTTAACAGAATACGCAGACGAACTGAACAGAATCGGAAAAAGCAAGAACACGGCAAAAGGTTACTTGTCAAATATTTCAATGTTCCTGAACTGGATAGAAGAGACAAGTGGCGAAGAGTTCACCGGAACACTTACACCAGTAGAGGTGAAGGCTTATAGATCATATATTGATACAGTGCAGAAGGCTTCGCTGTCTACTATCAATACAAAGCTAGCTGCCATACAGAGTTTTTGTAATTTTCTTCATGGCGCCTATGGCAACGAGCTTATAAGAGTAGAGAAGAAGAAAGGCGGCGTTTCGCCGAAAGTGGAAGTTTTGAATAAGCAAGAGTTGTTCCAATTCTTGAAGTATATAGAAGGAAATGCCAGTCTTTTGCACCGATGCATCGTTCAAACGATTCTAAACACTGGTATGCGTGAATCAGAGGTTGTTGACCTGGAATTATCAGATATAGTCAATCTAGATAGCACAAAAAACACCTATATTATCATCAGAAACGGTAAAGGCGATAAATACAGAGAAGTCAATATTTCAGGCGACTATAAAGCACTTTTGCGTGAATGGATAGAACATAGACCTATGACAGATTCACAAAAAGTCTTTATCGGTAATCGTGGAACACTAACGGCAAATGGAATTTATAAAATCATCCATCGTTTAGGCTTGCAGAAGGGATTAAATGTATATCCACATATGCTTAGACATCAATATTTGTCACTTATAGCGAAGAAATGCGAAAACTTACAGGACGTAAAAGCTCTGCAAGAAATCGCTGGCCATTCCAGTATCGAAACAACAATGAAATTTTATGTTCACGGATCAGCTGAATCAAGGGACAAACTTACTTCTAATCTCAATTATTTTGAATAATTTTTGTACACTATTAACTGTACACCAAAAGCACTCATTGCATGATGGGTGCTTATTTTTTTTGTCCATTCATGCAGCCGATTCGATTTTTGATGTGTGGCAGCGCCAACAGGGGTTATTTTTCAGGAAAATAGTGCAGAAAGGGGTTATTTTTTTGCATTCATATTCCAACACCACCCACCAACCGTTCCCAAACAATCACTGTCCGATAAATCACCCACCAAAATTTCACAATAGCTCAACCCCTTACGCATTCCATATCAGCTACATATCATCGTTACTCAACACACTTTCCGTACCAGATTTTTCAAACAGGGGTCATTTTTATAAAATCAGTAATTATTCTTATTTTATATATCGTCAATATACATATTTCATTGTTATTTACTGTGAATTACTCACCAATGTATCCACATTAAACAGGGGTTACAATTCCATATGCTATTCTGACTTATACATTTTTCAAACAGGGGTGAATCATGATCTATATTATATATAAAAAATATCAAGTCAAATGATTTTGCTCCAATAAAAAATAGAAACAGGGGTTAACTTCTGATAACTCTTTCATAATTGCAAGAGCTGTGGTCTTTGTGACAATTCCAGTATCAACCAAATCAGAAAGTTCAGGAATCATTTCTGAAAGAAGTTTATAATTCTGAAGAGTATCAACTGAAATTCCCATTTGGGCTGCTAATTGTTCCTGTGTCTTTTTTGGTGCTTCCGATTTATTCGTAACCACCTCATATTGATTACCTTGAAATGAAGTAGAACCATTTTGTATTCCATACAATCTTTCCAACTCTTTAATACGTTTACCAACTTTTTGTGGATTAGGATTGCCAATACCACACTGACGAATATGGGGTTGATTTTTTCAAATCATGAAAAAACCAATGCAGCCGTCACAAAACACAAAAAATAAATGCCCTGTATGCGATTTTCAAAGCTTATAAGTGGACAATTCCACATTCAAAATTCTGATATCACATCTCAGAGCATTTCTAATTTTATATCTTTTAAATAGTGGGGTTATAAATAAGTTTTCTTTGAAAAATGTTTTCCATCTATCATCACAAAATATCCATAGCCCACATTTTGAACCGCAGTTTCTATTTCTTCTCCGTTATATAAAGCTGTAACTATTCTTCCGGGTTTATACACACCTTTAATGATTTTCGCTGTTTCATAATAATAATCACCCTTCCATCCATATTCTACTATAAGTTTTTCACCTTTTTCTTCTAATGGAATTTCCGACGGATCTTGTTTTTGTTTACCAATCACACCATTTTCCGATAAATAATACAATGTTAAACAAATCCCCGCCATACAAGCCATCGTAAATCCAACTACGAAACTATATGGCGATAACAAAAGCAATAATCCAATAATCAACATTCCCCACATTGTATTCATATGTATCAACCTCCATTAATACTTTTGAATCAATTATAGGATATTTCTTCATGTTTTTCAATATATTTTCGTGATATTTCAATCACGTTTTTAGTGATTTTTACATTCTGGCATTGTTCGACAAAATATGATATAATAATCTAAGTCAGGATAGAACGTGATAGGGATAGTCTTGTGGTTGCCTTTCTGGAGACAGAAAGGGGGGGGGAATGCCAATGAACACAATGGAAGTATTAACTCTTTTATTGGTTGTCTTTGCGGCATTGACCTACATCGACAACCACCGCAAGTAGCAAAAAGGCTATTCCCTACCGCAAATAGGGGATAGCCTCTGTCTTACTTGTTTCACTGAAATAAATTATTTTGTTTCCGGTCGCAATCGCAAGACACCGCAAATATCTCTGATTGCTTCTATCTTGATTATAAGACTTTGACCGTAAAAAGTCAAGTCTATGGGGCTGTCGGACTAAACAATTAGTGCGGCAGCTTCCTTTTATTTATGTCTTTATAAAATAATAAAAGCACAACTATTTTTGGATGGGCGGTGTATCCATCATCTCAGGTACTCTTTTCAGAGTGCGTCAGGAACCATTTCTGACCTCAAAAACAATCATGCTTAATATTATCATATTCTTTTTACAACTATAATATACTATTTATTTTCACCATTGTCAATATTGAATTCTTTGATTCTTCCGCTATATAAACGTCTTTGTATTTTTGATTCAGTAATATCATGCATGGTAGAAACATACAGATATTCGTTCTCTTGATCTAATTTTATTCCAATTAACACATTATCTTTGTACCGTTTAATTAACTCTATAGATGTTGTTTCCGTTTCGTTTGGATTGACACCGATATAATCAGGGTTAGAAATTATATCTGGAATATAATCAATATATTTTAAACATTTTGCATGCCGACTTTTAAGCATATGGCCTGGCAAACCTTTTGATCTGTAAATAACATACTCTTCTATATCAATTCCAAGAATGTCATTAAATACAGGATTGTATTTTCCCATTTCTAGCATATTATTACCCATATTTTTTCTCCATTAACCTATATATGGATAATATTATATCATCATTTAATCGACAAATCTATGTAATTTCACAATTTAATCTACATCATTGTCAAGCAAAACCTTTTCTGTCTCTGTACCAACAATTTCTTCTGGTACATCATCTGTACTATAAGCCTGTGCTTTTGATTCATCCTCAATGCGTCTAATCTCTAATGCAGTGTCAGTTGTATATGGGCTTCGATCAATGATAGTCTGCCTTGAAATAGCACCACAATTATACTGAATTTGCATATTTTCCATATCGGCTGCATTATCAACTGGTCTAGCCACATTGAATGAGAAACTGATACTGTCGTATACTTCATCCGTGACGGTCTGACCATTATACTCCATCAGCTTGCGGATATAGGCAAGCCATATAAAAATTTTTCATACTCATATTTATCATCTCCTTTTCTCCGGAACTTCCACCACAAGCAGTTTTGCCACAAATTGATTCTCATTGCCTTCTCGATCATGTCCGTCCCAAATCTCGAAATTCACAATTGTACCATATTCCAACGATTCTTCACCGCTTTGAATCATCTTTCGATTACAATAATACTTATTACGATTCTCAAAGCAGCGAATAAATCCGTAACCTAGCTCTGTATTCCACTTAATAACCCTTCCCATGTAACGTGGTTTGGGTGTAAATTTTCTCTTTTTATTCTGACTTTCCAACTCTTAAAATCGTCCTTTCTTCTTATTTTTTACAACCACATTTTATGCTCGGCGTCATAGTAGTATTTGTCACCGTTGATTTCACAAAATACACTTCCATTTGCAATATGAAGTATTCGTGATCGTGACTTTACATAATAATCACCTACAGGTTTTTCATCCCCTGGCAATCCATAAAATACGATATAATCTTTTCCCTCAAAATCAGGTGTCACGCTAAATACTGTTACCATAATTTTCTATTCCCCATTTCAAAATACTACAGCCTTCGGTCTTTTCTTTTCAAACACAAAAGCCCTGTGATTTCTTTCGTCTAATTTACCCCATACTTTTACAGGATATTTTTTTCTTAAAGCGTATGCGGACAGCGGATCATACGTGGTCGTATAATCTTGTCCGCAGTATTTTTCCATTTTGAATTTTCCATCTTCATAGGGATATAATGACCTAATGCCAGACTCTTGTATCCGACATCCATACAAATCATAAATTTCATCCGAAGTAAGGCTATCCTTCAATGGCAGTGTTGCTCACTCCTTCTCTGGATTTTTTGCGACTGTTTGTCCAGGCCACCACATCTTTCATAAGTGCGTCCGTCTTGTCGAAAACCCAAAAGAATCTGTTTGTCTTCATGTGGGTACAGCGGAATAAATACCGGTATCCCTTATCCCAAAGATACTTCTTTTCCGCTGATGAATAGCAACATACAAATCTCTCCTTCAAAACTTCGTCACGAAATTTTTCATATTCTTCTCTAGTCATTTACTCGCTTTCTCCTTTTATTCATTTATTTCGCCTAAACAGCGATATTTAGGACATACTCATTTTCGTATGTCTCTGCCGACACAATAATATTTTCATTTTTCTTGATACGTTGCGTCACCTCATAAGATGATGCAAAGACTTTCTTAATCGGCTGCACCAGTTCAAACCGGCAATCCGGCACTTGATAAATCGGCGTTTCCAAAAATCCATCTTTAGTAATTGTTATCTTGTCGTATAAGCCATATTCAACTGAAAAGTCTTGAAAATACTTCATATCATGGCTTTTGAGAATCGGTAAAAGATATTCTGCCAGACCAAGCTTCTCCAACCAATACAGATTGATACGTGAATATTTTCCGCCGTACTTGTAGTATCCAATAAAACCACCATCAACGGCCAATAACATAGTTTTTTGTTCTTCACTCATCTGATCTACACAGCCATATAGCGCTGCTATACCACAGATAGGCCCTTAGTGCAGCAAGCCGGTTGTTGCAGGTAGAAGCTTCG
>ERZ1673752.3508-NODE-3508-length-14892-cov-5.060929_pt1 | contig 14892 bp, 15 predicted proteins | sample MGYA00580195_ERZ1673752 | MGnify/ENA primary metagenome ERZ1673752 (study PRJEB41218, sample SAMN15661744) | gut metagenome | host: Homo sapiens | place: Canada: London | collected 2015-08-20/2019-03-30 | study: EMG produced TPA metagenomics assembly of...
ACGGCACTATAAAAATGCGATCTTTTGCGGTAGCAAAAGTCGACCGTTTAACAAGTCGCGCTATTTCAGCGGCGATGTTAAACGTTCTTTTTTTATCGGCATATTCTTGAGTATGCTCTGCCGAGTAATAAGTTTTAATTAAATAATCCGGTACCGCAGGATTGCGGCTGACATAGGGATTTTCAATTTTTGTACTCACCGTTCCTCGCTTAATTTCCCGCTCAATGGTTCTACGATCACGATCCAAATGAGCTGCAATAGCTTTTACACTGTAGCCTTCTTTCAACAACAACTCAATATTGTATCGCTCGCGTTCACTGAGGTGCTTCCATTTTTTTTGTTTTTTGGTATCATTACCTTGGTTCATCTGTATCCTCCGGTTATTGTGGTTTTAATCTATTGTATAGATTTTGGCGGTTCAGGTGAACCACTTTTTTTCTCCCACACGGGCAATACATTTTACAAGTTACTGATGTTTTTGATGATGGGCTTGAGCTCTTGACAGACTTCTTGGATAACTTGGAAGAAAATATCAGCTTATATAAAATCATGGAGCAAGCGATGGATGATATTGAAGAAGGTGAGTTTTTTTCAAAAGTAAAAGCTGTTTTTACCATGAGCTCAAAAGTCGTTTTTATCAAGAAAACTTTAAAAGATCTGATTGATGAAATGTTCGGTAAAATATCATCGCAGATTCGCTTGATAAAACACCGCATAAGAAGAAGGGGCTGAATAATATATTTTAATACAACCGTTAATTTCAGTAGTCCAATAATTACCTCATGAACCGGTCAAGTTTTGTTTTATGAACTGTAATCAAAAGCTCGCTTTTTATTGCCCTTTTCGCGAGTGAAAATACTTTGTATTGAAGGAGAAGTTTTATGGCAAGGAATATCGGTTTGATTGCGTGCAGCAGTCGAAAATTAGGAAAAGACAAGCCCGATAAAAAATTCCGCGCACAGGATATGTATATCGGCAATACATTTAAAAAATCAAAAAATGAAGGATTGGTGAAGTTCGAGTGTGTTTCCGGAAAGATGGAATATAATTTACTGGATAAGGATACCGAAATTTCGTACTACAATGTTTATTTAGCCAAGCAAAATGCGGAATATAAAAAGATGTGGACACAAAAACGGCTGTGTACAAAAGTTTAAACGCGCTTTTTGTAAAAGCAAATGAAAAATTTAATGCGGGACTCTTTGCGGAAGATTCCTTACTTGAGCATTTAAATATTTCCGATAAAACTTTATCTTCGATTATCAATGCATTGTATTACCCCGAATGTCCGTACGAGTTTAGCGTGTTACCAGTAGAAATATTAGGTTCAATTTACGAACGCTTTTTGGGAAAGGTTATTCGCTTTAGATTGATGAATAGACTACTAGCATTTGTCTTTAAATTGTGTTATACTCAGTTTTATTTAGTTCCTTTGTATATTCATAGAAGACTTTCGTTAAAAGTCGACTGTTAAATTTTATGATACTGAGTAACTAATCTTTTTTAATCTTTATTTTGGAGAAGGGTGTAATAGCATATAGTATGAAATTTAATGATCTATGTGAATTGATAAAACGCCTATCCGTAACACAGCCGTTTCAAGAAGCCGGTAAAACGCTTGAGAAAACTATATTTGCTTGTTCGCATGATGAGTTTTTACCGCTTATTACGGAAGTTGGAATTATTCCCGAACACATTGTTCACGATTCAACCGAGGAAAAATTATATTCAAAAGCTTCCGATATTGTATTGGCAAAATGCTTTCATGAAGTCGGTTTGAAATCACTTGTCCTTCGAGAGCGAAGCAATAGTGCTGATGTAGAAGCGGTAAGCCGATTTCACAACTATTCACTTGTAGGTGATGCAAAATCTTTTCGTTTAAGCCGTACGGCAAAGAATCAAAAAGACTTTAAAGTTGAATCAATGGCACACTGGCGTGGGGATAATGATTACGCTGTTTTAGTTTGTCCCTATTTTCAATATCCAAAGTCAATGAGCCAAATTTATGGACAAGCATTAAATAATAACATTGCATTATTTTCATGGGAGTATTTTTTCATTCTCATAAAAAACGATATAAAAGAAACGGAAAAAATAAATCTTTCATCTCTATGGACACAGAGTGAATTTATCGGTCGGGATACAACTGTTGCCGATAAGAATAATTGCTTTTTCCCGCAGCAGAATAAAAATTTTTGTGAGTGTATTAAACTCTCTGATAAAATTTTTGCAGAGCAAATGTCTTCATTCAAGCAATCAATAATAGAACGGGGTGAGGCGGAAATAGATTATTGGAGGCAGAGAATTGAGACGATAAAAATGTACTCAAAATAACAGGCAATTACTGAATTGATTTCTGCTTTAAAACTTAACGAAAAAATTAATGCAATTATAAAGTTCACGGATTCTTTAAGGTGATGCCATGGAGTTAAATACTATCTACTTAGGCGACGCAATTAAACTCATAAAAAAAATTAACGATAATTCTATCCATTTAATTTTAAGTGATATTCCCTATGGAATTAGTTTTGATGACTGGGATGTTTTGCATAATAATACCAATAGTGCCTTGCTTGGAAGTAGTCCTGCTCAAGCGAAGAGCGGGGCTGTTTTTAAAAAGCGAGGGAAACCTTTGAACGGCTGGTCGGAAGAAGATAAATTTATCGGTGAACAGTACTATGAATGGGTTGCACAGTGGGCTGGAGATTGGCTTCGTGTTTTGAAACCAGGTGCAAGTGCACTTGTATTTGCCGGCAGAAGACTCAGCCCTCGATGCGTATGTGCATTTGAAGATGTGGGATTCACATTTAAAGATATGATTGCATGGAATAAAGGAAAAGCCGCACATCGTGCACAACGATTAAGCCTCGTCTATGAGCGACGTAATGATGTATCATCGGCACAAAAATGGAACGGCTGGAAGCTTGGAAACTTGCGTCCGGTTTTTGAACCGATTTTATGGTTTCAAAAACCATATAAAATTGGAGGAACGCTTGCAGATAATATGCTTGAAAATGGAGTCGGAGCATATAATGAACAGATTTTCAAAAATTACGGATTGGAACCTAATAACGCTTTTTCCATCACGCCATCACTTTCCGATACAGGAATGCATCCGACACAAAAGCCACTTAACCTGATGAAACTATTAATAGAATTAACGACGGTAGAAAATCAAATTGTGCTTGACCCGTTTTGCGGAAGTGGAACAACACTTGCAGCCGCCTTGATTGCAAACCGAAACTATATTGGTATGGAGCAAGATGAAACTTTTTATCATACTGCAGTACAACGCCTTGAAGCCATCAGAGACGGAAAGCAACCTTTGTTGTTTTCGTAATGCAGTGTGTCGATATTTTAGACGGACAGATAAACAGCGCCGTGTATGAGCTATACGGCTTGAGCGAAGCGGAAAAGAGTAGCTTTAATGTAATCGATGTGATATCATTTCATTGACTGGAGTATATTAAATTATGGATAGTTTAAAAAAATTTTCACTTAGCCAAGAGATTGCAATTATAGTTGACCAGATTAAACGCGGACTTGCAGAAATACAATTATTAAAGTATACAGAAAGATATACTGATGAAAACTATTTTGCAATTTTTCAATTTCTTTCTACCGGATTTGAACGCTTGTTAAAATATGCTATATGCTATAGTTATTGGCAAAACGAAGAACAGTTTCCAAATTTTAAAGAACAAAATTTGCTTCACCATGATATCATAGTATTGTTAAAAATGTTTGTCGAAAATTATTTTTCAACTGCTAATATTCCGGCAAAAATAGCTGATTATAAGTTTCTAACTAAGAATAATGAGCTTAAACAGATGTTGTCGGTTTTATCCAACTTTGGGAAAAATGGCAGATATGATAACTTCAATATCGTAGATAATCACAAATGTATATCGAATGTCTTTACTACTTGGAATTCTTTGATAACTCATTATATTGAAAGTTTACCGGATTTAAATAATAGCAACGATGAACAGTATAGGAATACCGAAGTTGCAAAACATTTTGTATCACTTTTTGAACGATTTACAAGAGCAATTTTTAGGCAGTTTGCTTTCGGCTCAAAAAATCCTGCATCGCGGGATGATGGATATTATAACCATTTTTATATGTTGAATGATGATGAACTTGGAAACACTGATTACTTTAAAGCAGTATACTGTCAATGCTATTAACAAGCTTTGCAAACCAGCAAAATTAAATCTGTGTAGCCCCCATCCAAAAATAAAAAAGCCCCATTTTGTTACGCGTACACAAAACGGGGCACTCAGATTAAAATTTATTTACTGCTTGCTTTAAATGGCAAGTTCATCGGCTTTATTTTTTATTAACTTTATTTTCGTCGGCTTAAAAAGCCGATATCATATAAATATTTTTTGTATAATCGGTATGCCGGTTTATCTATTGTATCTGTTATCATTCGGCATAGCTTTCAATTATGAGTATGCCTTTCAATAAATCGTTTTTCGTATCGACGAGTGTCTCGCCGCTTATTCTTATTTTTTGGTAAAGGAAATATCGGACAATTCTTTTTTCAGTTCGGGGGAAGGAGTAAAAAGCACCCGGAGATTTTTTATATCCTGTGCTGAAACATCTTCTTCTTTTTCGTGTCCTTCGGAGCTGAACGAAAGCTTAAAAATGCCGAAACCGTCAAGCCGTATTTTATTTGAGTTTTTCAAATAAAAGGGCATTTTGTTCAACAAACTTTCAATTACCGCTCTGACATCCGCAGGTGTCAGGGTACATGTTTTCGAAATCTCATTCGCCAATTGCCGAAAGACGTGCACAAGTGCGTTTTTAAGCGCAGGACAAAAAGCTGCAAGTTTGTCCAGCCGCGTGGAGAAACTTGCAGCAGAGCGACGTATATGTCGGCCGCCTTATACAGGCTGCCGTTCGGGAAACGCACAAAGCGGATAAAATGATACGGGAATTAACGAAAGAGCTGCGCTTGGAATGGGGGGCTTATAAGTTGTGCAGTGAAATTGCTCGGAACAATTAACACAATAAAAATAAAAAAGCTAAACATGAAAACATAAAACAAAAGCAAAGAAGCTATTGAAAAAACATCAGCTTAAAATTGAAAATAGAGAAAGTTTGCAAGGTAAAAGAGCAGGTAAAAAAAATACTTCGTGAAAAAGTATACCGCGTTTTCTTAAGAATAGAATTATCAGTAATGAGGAGAAAATCAAGTTTTCTCCTCATTAGAATTTGTTCAAATATGTAGGCAAATTAGGCAAAACTTTTTTTGAGTTCATCAAACGAAACTTCACCGGAAATTTCGTGTACTTTGATATGTGCATTCAATACTTTAAAAAGGAAGTTTGTAATTTTATCGACACTTAACGGATCGGTTTTTTCTCCATTTGATTTTACCAATGAATATTGCTTTAATACCTGCGAACCCAAACTTCCCGAAATGATGAGAAAGTGATTTTCAAGTTTATCTAAATTGACCAGATCGCTGACAAGGACACGGCTTGCAATGCTATAACTATTAACGAGCGTTTTTGTTCCGTCATCGGCATTGAGAACACTTGTTTGGGTATCATGTACCATATCCATTTTGATTTTACCAGTGTGTAATTTTTCAGGCTCACCTTTATATAGTGATCCTAAATCGGCAAGCGATAGATTCCAAAATTCAGTTCCCGGTAAAAATGACATCGGCTCCACTGAAAAAGCTGTCGGATAAAGAAGATAATTTATCCCGTTTGCATTTACTTCCGGCGCATTAAAAGTGCCAAGCATACAAGAATTTATCAAAAGTTTTTTCGTTGCAAAAACGCCGCCCAATACGACCGTATTTTCCAGTTGTACTTCAGTACCATAAATAGATCCTGCGACAAAACAATTTTTGAGTTTTATTGAAGGAGCATTTATATCAGCGCCGAATATACAGTACGATGATGCAAGTAGTGCAACAATGCTTCCTGAACTTGCAAGCGATTTATAAAAATACAAAAGTCCCGTACTGTCATTTTTTACATGGAGCTCCTTGCTTGCAAAAACCGCTTTCTTAAAATCGGCAGGACCGTTATTGATTTCAATACTGTTTGCATATATTGGACCTTCTACGATAACATTGCTGTCAACGGTTATGCTTTGATCAAGCTCCGCGGTGTTTTTAGGCAGAATACCGGTTGAAACTAAATTGTCTTTTAAGGTTATCGTGTTTGAACCGAAGTTCACCTGTTTTATTTCTTTTAAGTCTTTCATAGTTATCTCCAATTTTATTTGTTTGAGTTTTGATTTTTCTGCGTGCGAATCATTTCAAATACCCGTTTTGCCGTTTCATCATTTTCTTGGTTTGAAGCTGCCGATTCCCGTTCAAATATTTTGTTAAAAGATTTATCGATAAGCGCTTCGTCCGTTTCTGAATCGGTGGGTATCCGCTCTTGTGCAAAAAAGTCTTTTGTTTCTTTTTGGATATCCGCTTTTTCAAAGAGCGATGTTTGTGAAGTAAACACATTCGCACGGGACTCATCGCCATCTAAACTATCACTTTCAAGATAAATAACCGGCATAAAAGTTTCCGTATTTGCCCGGTATGATTTATGATGCATCATATCTTTCACTTTTTTTGTGTAGATATTTTCTTGATTTACATACGATGCAATTCGGTAAATTGTTTTTGCAACCTTTCCATTTAAATTTGCAACGCCCAACTTACTCTGTAATACAATATTCTCATCCAAGCCGAGCAATAATGAAGCCGTCTGCTTTGATTCCGCTTCACTGAGCTGTTTTTGTAGCACGGTACGGGAAAGTTGAAATGCCGGTTTATCAAGTTCGATAATTCGCCGCCTTGTTTCCTCATCAAGATTTAAAAAGATGTTTGCGTACCACGAAAGCATTCGTGCATAGTCGCTTTGCATTGTGTTCATACGGTTTGAAACGAAATCGGTTTTTTCTTTTATCAAACCGATAGTACTTTGCATTTTGCTGAAAAGAACTGTTGTATTTTGCGAAATCTCCGATTTTACCAAATTAAAAAAACCGTTCGTGATATGATCTGCAATTGCTTTACTTGATTTTTGTATTGATGCAACTTGTGCTGCATTCATCGCCGCAACTGACGCCGTCAATGCATTAACTTGTGTATTGCAGTGATGTACACTTGTATCAAAATCATCCGTGTCAACCAGTATCGAAATATCAATCGGAATATTGCCTTCATAGTAAACGGTTTTCGAGCCGCCGTTTTCACTTGCAGGGTAGCTTACTGTCCTTGAACCGGAATAGCTTACCGACGCACTATAATTTTGTCTATAACTCATTCGTTTACCTCTTTTGAAACTTGCCATGTTGAAGAATCCAAAAGCCGCTTTATTTCTTGGGCAATTCGATCATCAAGATTTTCGCTACTGCATCTTTGTAACACCAAATTACGCATTTCTGTTTTTTCTTTCTCATCAATATCTTTCCACTGAAAAGCCTCCGTGTTTTGCAGCATTGTGTTTACCAGTGTGTCTTTATTTTTGAGTAAGTCCGATTCCGGAGTGTACACATTTTCAACGGTACTCTCTTTATCAAACATGCTGTCGCTCTGGATAAAAACGAGTGGCACAAATTTTTCCTGTTTCTGTTCTGAGGTATCAGATTTTAGGCAGTGCTCCACCTTGCCGGTGTATGCAACATTTCCGCACACATTATCGGAGAGTACCGACATGGCTTTTGATGTCCGCTGTTTTACCGTAGCAGTGATAGAACGGTTTGAAACATCAGCGATATCGTCATCATAGAGTAAAATGCGAGTCGGTTCATCTGCCGTAAGCGATGCAAAATTTTTTTGTAAGGTACCAAGTTGCATTGCCGCTCTATCAAGCTGTGTAACTCTGTTTTTCAAAGCTTCATCGATGGATTTAAATGTCCGTAAATAATTTCGTGATATGCGGTTGTAATCGTCTTGCATGATGGTTTGGATACGATTGATATCATCGCTAAATCGTTTCATCAGCATGAGACGACTGCTCATCACACTTGCACATTCAGCAATCTTTTGACTAATTTGCGAACTCATCAAAATAAAAAAGCCGTTATCGACATTTTTGCAAATTTCTTTTGAAGCGGCTTGCTGTGCAATAACGACTGCACTTTGCATTGCGACTACTGCGGTAGTAACTCCTGCAACGGAGCCGCGCACAGAATCTATTTCATCAGCCATCGGCTGTGTATCAACGGTAAAATTAAACTCTGCCATAGTTATGCCTCAATATTTGTTTCATTGTCATCGGTGTATTCATCGGCTTGTTGCTCATCCGAATCATCAGTGCCATCCGTTGTATCGGGTTGCGGCTTGCCGGTACTGTCCGGTGTAGTCATTTCATTATCCGTAAAATTGGGAGAATCATTTACACCACTGTCGGTATCCGCTGCATGAGTTGATGTTGAAGCGGCACTCGTCATTTGCGCTTCATTTTCAGCTACAGCAATTTTTTTCAATTCAGTCTGTGCAACTTCTTGGAGATTTAAGACAAAATCATCCATCAACTTATCTTCTACTTTTGGAACCGGCGGAATTTCTGCAAATGCGGCATAGTAGCTGCTTACCGGAATCAGTTTTTTCCGTCGATCATCAAGCTCCTGTAATTTTTTTACATCGAGTGAACGAGCCATATCACGGCTTTCGGTATCGCGCAGCGATGCTTCGTAGTATTCGACATGTGCAAACTGTTCCGCCTTTGCATTAATATCATCTTGCAGACGATCCATGTAGGCTTGAAACTTTTCACTGATATCACTGCACTGTTTTGCTTGCACCTCAAAGCCTGCAATCAATTCCGCTGAGTTATCTTTCTCTTTGACTTCTGCAGTAGAAAGACTGCCGGAATGTCGCATTGCATCTTGTGTTTCTTTGTATGAAGTATAAGTTTGGTATGCGGCATTATATTCTGCAAAAGCGTTGGTGATTTCGGTAATCAATTCCTGTCCCGCTTTTCGATTATCGCGGAATGCTGCTTCCACATCTTGCTTCCACTTTGTAAGATAACTTCTCTTTTGGTCATTAATGCCGTTATAAATCTTAAGCCGCTCAATACGGGTTTCATTCATAAGATTGTTTATGACCGGCATTAAAACCTCTTCAATAATTTGATTCATACCGAACGGCATTGTTGTTTTTGAGTTATCTTCCGCAACCCAGTTACCGGTAAAAATATCATACTTCACACGGGAGCTCTGCTTGAGCTGGAAAGGATGATATGACTCAACGCTGTCCTCATAATTAAAACTTGCTTCCCGTACCCGCTCAATTTCATCGGCTTCAAGCGTCGGCGAATATTGATTATAGCCTGATTTTAAAACCGCCTGCAAAATTCTATTCGTATAGTTAAGCAAATTTGTCGTTGAATTGGTTTTGAGTTTTGAAGTAATTTGTACGCTTTCACCTAATGTTTTAATTAAGCTTTTAAAGTACTCGGTATTATCTTCCTGCTCATTTTTTTCCAATGACTTTTTAATTTCACTGAGTTGAGAAAAACTTTGCAATTTACTGTCAAAATCATGAGTATCAAATACTTTGATAACAGGCTTCCCGCCCGTATCTTCCGTCGTATATTCATTTAAGAAAGCATCCATAGCACCTGAAGGTTCGATTACCGGCAGTTCAACATTTTTTATATCGCTGTCATCCAAAAGGTAACTGATGTTCCGCACTTGTCTATCGATGTTTCCCATATAATCATGCATGGTAACATCTTGCATACTCAAACTATAATCGCTCGTATCAATCTTATCGGCATTATCATTTGCTTCGACAATCGGAACTTGCTTTATGCCCCGTTCCAATTCATCAAGCGCTTGCTTTAATTCATCCGGCTTATGTAAAACGGAAAGTGAAAAATCAGTGCTTGCCGTTCCGCCGGTATGATCCACAATAAAACTTTTCCCTTCAAAAGGAACCTTTGTCGCAACCGGAACATAAGCGACGGCGAGTTTATTTACTTTGTAGTCGCGCCGTATTTCAGATTTTAACTGTGTAAAAGTTTCTATTTGCTGTTTTGCTTCCGCAATTGCTTTTGTGCAATGCAGCTTATTGATAAGGCTATAAACGCCGAAGCCGATCCCTGCGATTGTAAGAATAACAAAAATATACGGCGATAAAATATTCATCGTCATTGAAATAATACTCATAGCGCCGCAAATACCGCCGACCACAAATGAAATGATCATCAAAAGTTTTGCTTTTTTTTCTTCGTCGGTTTTTTGCTTGATGAGTTCTTCCGAACTTGTAATTTTGTTTTCCAAATCGATTTCTTCAGAAACGATTTTCTCCGCTGCTTTCTTGTAATAGTCAAATAATACGCGTGCTTGATCGTCGTAGATATTATTTGATTCCTCAAAAATTTTTCCAGTCATTTTGTGCTCCTTATAAAAAATTAAATTTGTTATTTGTTTATTTATTTTTTAGTTCCGTAAAAGTTTTCGCATGTTAAAAAGAGTTTCCAAATCGGACAGATCTTTTTTTAATGCAATTTTAAAAGTTTCCTGCGAAACGGATTCAACATTGCTTTGCGTTTCTTTTATTTTTTGAAGTATTTTATGTTCAAGGTTTATTGCTTCATCGTTTTCTACCGGTGAAATATAACGAGCCATTTCGTTAAGCTGTTCAATTTTATTTTTTTCTGCCGATAAACTTTCATCAAAATTTGCAGCAAGAACGCTCAGTATGTTCATCGATGCACGAATTTCTTTTATCGGTGACAGAAGAGTCTCTTCTTTTTTCATAACATGCGAAACATGTGCATTTGCAAAAAAGCCGATACAAACAAAGCCTAAAAAAATAAAGAACAAAATTACTTCAAGTATGATAGAAACTTTGATTGCCAAAATATTAGTAAGGGTTCCTGCAATCAAGAGCGCAATACCAAGCAGTATCCACCAAAGATTTGAATACAGGATAGTTAAAAGCGGTGTTTTTTTATCCACCGTTTTTGTTGAAACCCGAATAAGTAAAACCGGTAATGCAACAAGCAGGTATACAATTAAAATATTTACCCACAAAAAATTTTGTGCTTCTGAAAGTTCACCTGCAGGTTTAAACAAAAAAAACGCCGCCCCGATAATACCGATACCGGCAACAAAAAATACCGCCCGAAAAACTTTAGACATACTTTCTCCTCTTCAATTGTTTTTACTATTTGCATGGCAGCAAGAAAATTTTCGTGCTATGCCGTGTGTTTAAAAATAAAACAGAGACGTGTTATAAACACCGCTCTTTATTTGCATATCAATCATGCATCTTGTTTCCGCATTTGGGGCAGAACTTCAGCGCCGGATCTACAATAGTATGACAGCGCGGACAGGTTGCTCCGGCAAATGCATCCGGACCTGTCTGTAAGCTCGCGCCGCAAGTTGTGCAGCGTTTTGCCGTATCCAAATTATCGTTTCCGCACACGGGGCAAGGATTATACTTATGACCGCAATATGGGCAAAAGGCAGAATCGCTTGAAAACTTTTTCGCACAGTTTGCACAGAAAACTTCCCGTTTGGTATTTGCTTGCGGCGCTTGTCCCTGCATTGCGCCTGCCGGAGGATAGCCGCCTGTCCCTGCCGGTGGGCTCATCATCTGGGAAGCCATACCGGAATTTCCCAGAGCGCCGGTCATCAGCAGTGCGCCCATCATACCGACATTGCCGCCGCCTGAAAGTGCATTGTCGGCGACATTGAAGCCTTGCTTTTGCTGCCAAGTGTAGCCTGCGATGTTTTGCGCGGATCGATCACTGAGGGCGGCAGCGATTTTTTCCCCGTCGGGAGTACTGGTATCCAAATCGACTGACATAATGTAAAAGCCCGTTAAATCCATTCCGTAGTCTTCCCAAAATTCTTTGAGCGGCTGTTCCAAAAACTTAGAGAGCTGATCAAGGCAGCCCGCAATTTGCGTAATGCCGACTCGATTTGCATTCATGTAAGAAATAATAACACTGTTTGTTTTTGCGACAAGCGGACCGATAAAATGATTTGTTAATTGCGGAGCCGTAAACTCCGTTAAGGTGCCGACGAGTTTTACCAAAAATCTTTCAGCATCTTTTACTTTTAAACCGTAGCGACCTTGTGCAACGAGCGGAATCATTTGCCCGTAGTATGGATCCATAAATCGCATTGAAGTCGTTTTCCAATCAATCGTGAGCGGAGCCGTTTTATTCACAAACCACACTTCGGCAGTAAAAGGATTTTTTCCGCCGAACGGTATGCCGTAAAGTTTTCGTAATAAGGGTAAATTTTCAGTTGAAAGCGTATGTTTGCCGGGACCGAATTTTCCGATAATTTGTCCTTTTGAAAAAAACACAGCCTCTTGACTTTCCCTCACCACGAGTTGTGTTGCCGTACTTAAATTGTCGTGCGGAAACCTCCATGCAAAAATATCATTGCTTGCAGGTTTCCATTCCACAAAATCAATAAATGCCATAGTTCCTCCGATATAGCAGTGTCCGTGCTCACTACATTTAGGACACTTGAGATGGATTTTACGAATAGAATTTATCATAAAATTCTTGTAGTGTCAAGAAGCAGAGTCCTTCAAGGAGGTACTGATTAATTCAATCTAGAATTAAAAACTAATGTTTTTTAAAGACCACTTTTACGTGCCCACCTTTAAAATCTATTGTTTCGTAAATGTTCCTTAAAATTCAGCAACGAGAAAAGTATCAACTTTTGGAGTTGCTGAATTCCGTCCGCACACGGGGCAAGGATTATACTTATAACCGCAATATGGGCAAAAGGAAACGCTGTTAAACGGCGTCAAGCCTTTAATCAGCGTTTCCGAAAATATCTTTTTTGTTCTCATATCCGCTTCGCTCGTTTAGCTGTAGATAACTATTTTCCTTTGCTCATTGCCTTGCCGCTGATGAACCGTTTTTATTTCGATATAGATTTAATATGATGAAATGCGGGGTATTGCACAAAAAATAAAAATTTTTATACTGTGTGCATACATTGTTTCAAAAAATAAGATATGATGAAAGAAATCGAATTATTTAAAAACACAAAAACCGCTTCGATGATTTTACTCCTCGACCAAGTATATCGGGAAATAGATGACGCGGAAAACGAATGGATGAAAAAATGTCCGATTCACTGCATTGAAGGCTGCGGCATGTGCTGTGTCCATTTTGAACCGGAGGTGTACGAAGTTGAAGCGCTGTATTTGGCGGCATGGCTTTTGTATCACCAAAAAGGGAGGGCGATGCAAATTCTCGAAGGAAATTTTAACGAACATGTTTTAGATAGAGAAAACGGCTGCCTTCTTTTTGATATTGATAATCCGCACCACTGTACGGTATACGGGGGTCGGACTTTAATTTGCCGCCTGTTCGGTTATTCGGGTGACCGCGGAAAAGATTACACCGTACGCTGGCGTCCCTGTAAACACCTCGTTTCCGTTGATAAAACCTGTTCTGCGGAAAAAATTACGCAATATTCGCAAAAAGATCTACTCGACCGATTCGGCGTTTTGCCGCCCGTGATGGGAGATTTTACCGCCCGCATTTTGTGCTTTTTAACCGAAGGAGCGGCGCAACCCCGCCCCATGCGTGAAGCGCTTCGTGCCGCCATCGGAAAAATTCTCATGTTGCAAAAGTATGCCGACTTTATACCCGGCAGTGATCCGGAAACGCCGCCGCTTGCTTCGTAGCAATCGAAAATGCGCTTGTATCTTGCATATTCTAAATACTATGTATATAATACCGATTTGATAAATGGAGACGAAAAATGATTTTTCCTGGGTTGAAAAAATTAGGTCAAGAATTCGGTTTTAAGAATAACGGAACATATATATACGGATTTTTAGGTAATACCTATGTTGTGTTTGCAGACGGAGAGAATAAAAAAAATGTGTGGTTTAGATTTCCTCATAGTTTGGATGAAAGCGATAAACAAAAAATTAAATCGTGGGAAAAAAAAGGCTATGCAAAAAACGTGGAGTTTTTAGAAGATCAATCTTTTGATGTGCGAATTACTTTCATGGAGTATTTTGTTCCTTTTAAAATTGCAAAAATAAAAGAAGTTATTGAAGACATAACAAAATACAGCGCAGAAAAATATCCGCAAGCAAAACCGAAATGCTGCGGTGACAATTGTTTGTCATATACTAATCTCAATATTTATGAAGTTGACGGGATTCCTTTACCGATGTGTGCCGCATGTGCGCAAAAGTTGGAGCGCGATATTGAAGATATTTATGAACAAGAAAAACTCCAACCGAATAATTACCTGATAGGTTTTATTGCTGCTACAATTTTTTCCATCCCGGGAATTTTAGTGTCATTCTTTTTCTTTATGCTGGGAAAACTTGCGGCTGTTGCAGGATTGGCTTACTATATTCTTGCACAAAAAGGATATGCTTGGGCAAAGGGAAAATATAACAAAATTGGTATCATTATTGTATCTTTAATCAGTCTTCTGTTTACGGCACTTGGAACATACATAAGCTATGTTGGGAGCGTTGTAAAAGAATTATTAAAAATTCCTGAAATGAAAACCCATCCGTTTGCCGATATTGTCAAAGCTGCCTTTGCGTTGGTACAAGAACCCGAACTGAAAAAAGAATTGCTTACTAATATTTATGTTTCATTATTTATCTGTGGAGTTTTCATCATCATATATGCGATTCAGTCATTGAAAGCTATCGAAAAAATAAAAGTGAAAAAACTATAAAATGAAATAAGTATAAAATTAAACGGTTTGACAAAATAAAAGATTTTAAAGGTGGGAACTGAACGACAACCGTAATTCTCGATTGAAGTAATCAGTGTCTCCCTAACGAGCCGCGCTATTTCAGCGGCGAAGTTAAACGTCCCTATGAAATCATCGGCTGAGCAAATGTCAATTTGCGAATGCGATGATTTTTCGCACGTTCGGAACGAAGTGAAAACGTGCACT
>ERZ1673752.3509-NODE-3509-length-14887-cov-7.426173_pt1 | contig 14887 bp, 8 predicted proteins | sample MGYA00580195_ERZ1673752 | MGnify/ENA primary metagenome ERZ1673752 (study PRJEB41218, sample SAMN15661744) | gut metagenome | host: Homo sapiens | place: Canada: London | collected 2015-08-20/2019-03-30 | study: EMG produced TPA metagenomics assembly of...
CCGGTCGTTCGGGGCTTTCGCCCCTCCGACACGGGGGCTATCTGAGTGGCACCCTGGCGGGTGCTCTTATGCCTTTATAGATCCTTTATAATGCGTAACCCCTGGAATACCCACGGATAACGTGTGAGAAAGTCCTTAACGTATGGTTTTCAGTTCCTCAAGCAGGAATAGCAGAAGCCCGAAGGGCTTCCATGGTCTATTAACCCAGCCTTCCCCCTCCGTAGGTAGGCGAAGCGTACCTAGAGGAGGAGAAGATTGGGGAGAGGTGCAAGGCAACATCAACTACCCCGAAGGGGTTGCACTTTTACATCCATAAGCGATGGTGTATATGCAACCCCTTCGGGGTAGCTTATTTATAGTCCTTTCCCTACCCAAGCTTCACCTTCGGGCTCGCTAACGCTCCCCTTCAGGGGGAAGCTTGGGTTAATACACCATGAAACCCTCTTCGGGTTTTTCCATCAATCATTGATAAATAGACTCTTGCAATCCCCCTCTCCTTGAGGTGTTTTCTTCTCAATAAACAGCCCGCACATTTTCCGCTACGAGCAAGGCAAAAGTGGAGATGCAACTAAGCAATCGACGAGTTGCAACTAAGCATTTGCCGAGTTGCATCTCGCCGATCGCTTAGTTGCATCTCGGCAAACGCCTTCGTATGGTATTGAATTCCAATTGATTACGAAGGAGGTTTTGAAGCCCCTATTTTATTCAAATTTTGTACCTTATTTAGTAGCTTGAAGAACGGACTAGTGGAGTGCCCCGTGAGACAAAAACGGATGCCTGCGGATGACCCCTGATAACCGAGGACCCCATAGTAGACACCACCCTCTCCTCTCTTTCGGATGACTATATCTATCTCTCAAATGTTAAATTAATGGGTCAACCCCATTTTTAACTATTAGAATGAATAATTGTTGGAGATACTGCAGAGATCTCGCAGTATCTAATGCTATATTTGCCTCAGAAGAATAAAACCATTAAGAATTAAGCTATGATTCAATTTGGCTATACACGTTTTGTCTGCGATGAGTGCAAACACAAATTTAGAGGACCTCACTACGAATATATGGCAACTTGCTATGCATGGCCATTGGAGTGTCCTTCTTGTGGAAGCTATCATACAATGCCATGGTCGCTTTTTGGCTCCAATAAAAGTATATATAAGGAGATATGGGCTGATCGTGACCGCCATATAGCGGAAATGAAACAAAATCAACAATCCAAATGAACCAACTATTGAATTAACCTCCAAGCGTCTAATCGCTTCAATAACATTTCTGGCACCTTCAACTAAATAATTAATAGTATATCTATGATGGATCAAGTAAAAATATTTACCTGTAGAGCCTGCGGTTATAGGCATGTTCAACTAGAGTATGATAATGAGAATAGTGACTCCAATGAGTGCCCAATATGTGGAAATCAATTAGAGGTTACGAAAAGTAATAATGTTATTGAGGTTTCTAAAAAAGGGTTGGAGACTACCGTCGGATTACTGAATCAGGTGGGAGAACTAGTCAATGAATCTATTCAAATACTAGGAGTTGAGGGAACCGAGAAGCTAGTAGATATTCTTTCAGGTACAGGTGGTGTGAAAAAGGTGAAGTCTAAGGCATCAGCCATATTTGAGAGATACTCTATGATGACTGAAGCATACCATCAAGCGAGAAGAAGTGTTCAGCACAATATTGATGACTTCTCTACATTACGAATTGAAATTGAATCTCTCTATTATGATTTTGCCACGAAGTTAATGGATTTATATGGCGATGCCATTAAGTCTGTTGCGCCAGAGCTATTCGATTTTAATAATTTAGAATGGCTTGATGTTGATAATATGCTTAAAGAGATAACCCTTAAGTATGATCAGCTGGATAAAAAATGTTCAAATCTATTAACTAATGTGAGTGAAAGCTTTAAATCATCGGTTCAGTCTTCCCTAGTAGCCCTTTCAAGTAGTAAGTCAGGAGACCGCTCTTTAGGTGTTTTGATGGCAGGAGCAAAGATGATTGATCATTATATGACTGCATCACAGCTTACTAATCAGCTCAAGAGCGAGTTATCAACGTTTCAAGTCAGTGTAAAGTATGATGCAACAACGATCAAAGCAGATGTAGCACGACTATTTGTAGTGCATAAAGCACTCAGTGAGGTTGTAATTCCAAAGGCTCAAGCATACTTCCGGTTTGCTGAGGAGCTTATGTCTGAAGATATCCAAGCTGTCTATAATGCACTTTACTCTGATGAAAATGTGGAGAGACTAGAGCGTACTCGTCAGGGTCAACTAGCTCGTTTAAAAGAGTGTGATGCTGAAATGGAGAGTTGCCGACAGGCTATTAATTGTTTTGAAGAGGTGGTAACTAGCTCTCGGGAAGTGATCGATTCCAAAGCAAATGAGTATCATCTTGCCGTTGGTGCTAAGCCCCCAAAAACCTTTTTTCTATGGAATATACTTTCCTTTGGAGGAGCAAATAAAAAGTATTATCGCAATTATGCCCAATGGAATAGTACGTATGGTCCATTCATTGAGGTTTATGAGGATTTTAGAGTTAATCTTAAGCTAGCTGAAGAAGACTTGGAGGATCAGAATATCAAGTTTCAAAGGTTAAAAGTAGAGTCTACTGCTCTTAATCAGCAGATTAGGAACATATCAACTCAAATTCGTCAGAGTATAAGTAGCTCGGATGAATTGAAGCAGCTCATGTTGAAGCATGTACGAGATTTAGTGGTGTTGTTAAAGCTAGGACGAGAGATCGTAGAGAGTAAAATTGACGATGACCTATTGTCTACAGTGAAGATTCCACGTGATATTTCTGAAGAGACACTATCACCAAAAGTTGAGAAGGGTCTGATGCTATTTGAAGATACTATTTCTTCTGCTACAGACAAATTGAAGAGCAATGTTGCTGAATCCTTTGAGCGCATTGGTGAGTTGGCTGAGTACAAGGATGATATGGTGCTTGATCAAAAAACGGAGGAGACCATTCAGAAAGGTATAGATTTAGTTGAGAGTTTTGTGCAGCTAAAAGTGAAACAAGCCAAAGACAAGATGACTTCTAAAAGCTATGACGAGGAGTTGTCTAAAAAGCTGGCAGGGTTTAAGGATGCTTTAGATGCGGTGCAAGATAAAAGTGCTTATCTTACAGATGTGTTTCGCAGAATTAATCTTGCAAGTGATCCTGAAGAGAGAAAGATTGCCATCAAATTGCTAAGTGATATTAAGGGTGAAGTGGTCACAGACGACGAGATACTAAGTGTTTTAAACGGAGAAGGTCAGTTGGAATTATAAGTATTATGGATAGAGCTTCACGAAAAGAAAAAGCAAAGCAAGAGCTAGGGTTAAAAAGCACTAATCAAGAGAATAAAAATAGGGAGATTGCACTAGCGAAAGAGCAACGGCGACAAGAGGCTAAAATGGCAAAAAGAGAGGCTCTATTGGCCAAGCCATCTTATCAGTTGTTGCAAGGAACAGCCAATCTAATGGATAGGTACTTTATTGACCCTATTATAGGCTTTATTTTGCCAGGGGGTATTGGAGATGCTATCTCAAGTATCTTCGCTTTGCCTTTCATATACTTTAGTCTCTTTGAGATAAAGTCAATTCCTCTGACATTAGCTGTTATTTATAATACGCTGCTAGATGTTTTGGTGGGGGCAATCCCATTTTATATTGGAGATATTTTGGACATCTTTAAGCGGTCATATCTAAAGAATCTAAAGCTCATAACGGGCTTTGTTAATGATGATTATGATATTATTGAAGAGGTGAATCGTACAGCTATTAAATCTGCCATATTAATAGCCATAATATGCTTCTTGATTTACCTATTAGTCTCTTGGACTATAAAATTGGGAACTATTGTTTATGACTATATCGCCTCTCTATTTGCGTAGAGTATTGATGTGAAGTCGTTGTAGAATATATTTTATAAATGTACATATATAAGTAAAGTATGGATAATCAATTTTTGATATACCAAAAAAGAGTTGGTAACGCCGTAGAGTTGTATAGGCGTGTTCGCGACTATGCTAAGGTTAAGGAAAAGGGGCAATCACGTACGATAGAGGCACTTGCACGCCCATTCCTCAACGGCAATTTTACCCTAGCTATCATTGGTAAGATGAGTGCAGGTAAGTCGATGTTCATAAATGCACTTCTGAAAAAGCGGAACCTGCTAGCAACTGGGTTTGGGCAGACTACCTGTACGCTGACTGAGATTTGCCATAGCGATGATGAGAGGTACGAAGTCCTATTTGCAGATGGAAAGAGGGTAAGATATCAAAACCTTTCTGAACTTCAGAAGTACATGGCCATCCCTGAAAAGTATGTGGATCTTCCTATCAAGTTTATCAATGACTACATCGTCAAAGGTTTATCGATAGAAGAGATTTGGAAGTTTCGTGACGTGATGAAGGATATATCTGGTAAAGAGATCAACGAAGAGCTCTTGAAGCAGTATGTAAATGAGCATGATAAAAGCAATATCCCTACAAAGGTATTTGTCTATACCAAGCTACCAAAGAGCTACCAAGGCTGGCGAGTGATAGATACTCCTGGAATCGCTGCGAAAGGTGGTATTGAGGATGAGACCTATGATCTATTGAATAGTAAGGATGAGACTGGAAAGAATAATACGGTAGATGCTATTATCTTTATCAACTCTGCTGCCACTCAGATAGAGGATCGTACATTTCAAGAGTTTGTTAAGGAAGTGATTGAAAAGCTTCCAGAGATGGTGAAAAAGCGCTTGTTTATGGTGCGTACGCACGGAGCTGATAGGGACTATTTGAGAAATCAGGATCAGCAGAAGAAAGAAGCTCATAAGCTATTCGTGGAGGGGCTGAAGATAAGAGAGGATAGAATGTATGTAGTGGATAGCTTGAGCGAGCTTTTTATTCACTATGCGATTGACCAAAAACTAGATTTTACGGATATCAGTTTTGACTGCCCTTTAAGTTGGGAGGAGAAGGTTTGGAGCGCGGCAGTTGATGTGCGTGACGATGCTGAAAAGGCTTTGAAGCGAGGTAAAATGACCGTTTCCGCAGAGACCATTAGAGAAAAGCTGGAGGAATGGGCCAACTTTGAGCATCTAACCGCTGCACTGAACCACTTTGTACAAGTGGAGAAAGAGCATAGTTTCAATGAGATTATCCGTCTTATCACAGAGGACTTTGATTTCAAAAAAAAAGAAACCGAAAAGGAAATAAAGCAAATCACTGAGAGTAAAGGAGATTTGCAAGCCCTTGAACGTTCGTTTGATGAGGAAACAAAAAAGGGCGAAGAGATGAAAAAAGAGATGGCCGAAACACTTGCCAAGGTTCGGAAAGACTATAATAGGTCGGAAATGAAGAAACATTTTAGTCCTATAACGAACAAAGTGAACTCTTTAAGTGGTACTATTGAGGCGATGAGTAGCCAGATGAAAAAGTGTATTCAAGATACCGAAGACGAGAAGAGGACCCTTTTGAATAAGATCTCTAAGGATTTTAAGAAGTACATTAATGAGTCGGCAAGTAAAAAGGGATACTCTAAGCCTAATATCGATTATGCAGGCATAAGCCAAGTAGCCTATCAAAGTGCTACTTATGAAAGGATAACTGGTTATCATAAGAAAACTGTAAAGAAGGAGGGAGCTTGGGGTACCTTGCAGCGGTTTTTGTCGTTTGGAGTGTATGGTTATGAAGAAGTTGATGACCTTTCCAGACCAATAAAAAAGAAAGATCTTGATGTGTCGGAAGCCAGAAGAATTTTCTCGTCAAGATTGCAAAGGGAGTACAATGCCTCTTTTGATTCTTTTTTGAAGGGTATTGGTGAGGATATTGATAAGATTGGGCGAACGATAAATGATGAGTTTAAGGAGAGCCTTGAAAATAATAGAAAGCGTCAAAAAGAGCTGATGGCAGAGTGCCAAAATGAGCGTGCGATACTAGCAAAGCTAGAAGAGCTACAGAAGCTGGTTGAGTACCTTAATGAGAATGTAATGAATGTAAATAGTTTGAAGGAAAGAATATGATAAGTAAAGAGGAAGTAAATAGGGAGGTAAAGCGTATCGCCGATGAGAGTGTTGGTGGTTTTGTATCTATGGAGTCTTTAACCTTATTCATCACTAGAGCACAGGGGTATGCAGAGGACAAGTTGGAGGAGTATCTATTTGCAAGAGCAGAGGACAGTGATCTACTAGGGAAGGTAGATGAGGTGGCATTTAATGACTTCTCTGATGGCTATATAGCTAAAATGCGTGATTGGCAAAGGAGTAATCCTATGTATGTAAGTAAAACAGAGGATAATCTGGCCGATGAAATTTCCGATGCTTCTACTTCTTCAGATGATGAGGCTAAAGCAATTACTCGGAAGAGCGTTACTGAATTTTCACTTGGTTCTCTAATTGCACTAGGTTTCGGTGCTGGTGTATATATCTGTGGTGGCAAGGGGGTAATTGTAGCCCTCATTGCTGAAGCAATCGTAGTAGCATGGGCAAAAAAACGCCATGGTGACAATATGACAGCGTATAATGAGCGAAGAGAGCAAAAGAGAAAAGAGAGGGAGGTTCGGGTAATGAATGATCTTGTGGATCAGGTTGCAACAGAGGTCAATGATTGGCTCGCTATGGGTATGAATAAGGGTAAAGAGGTGGAAAAAACATTCTATACGGCATAGTATTATGGGTGATAGACATTCTCTAAGTAATGCAATGCCTCAGAGGGAGTTCAGCAGGAATGTAACCTCTGAAGCCCCTAAGCCTGTGTACAAAGAATCAAGTGGCCTTGATGCTTTGGATGTGCTGGATAGTAAGTGGAGTGATATTCATGCCATTTTGACTAAAAGCTATCTTCAGAGGCTCAATGAAAACGAAGTAGTTCCTTTCCAAAAGGAGTATTCGCAAGACCGGCTTCGGACTCTCCGCTGGTTTAGAATTGATCGCATTGTTTATGAGCAAGGCACTTTCTTTGTGGATAAGTTCTCTATGATCCTTAGTGCCCTTCATAATGAGGCAAGAGAGTTAGTACTTCTGCTCCACAAAGAAAAAGGTGGCAGAATACAGTTGTATCTGGGAACGTGTGACCAAAGTGATGAGAATCGATTTTATGCTGGAGAGACACTCTCTTCTTCACTAAGAGGAGTATTTCCTGGTATACAGATGACTCAAATGCGACCAGACAAGCTACTGGATTTTGAGGGTAAAGCAATTTCCGCTGTATCTGTGGTGGGCTCCCTGCACGATGATGATAAGGAGGGATTTGTGCAAGGTCTTGATCGTTTGATCAATGCAACGGAAAACATCAATGACTTTACTGCCATGATGGTGGCAGAGTGTGTTGGAGAGGAAGAAAGACTTCGACTAATGGAAGGGTATGCAGATATGTATAGTATGCTTGCTCCATTGGCTAGCGTGCAGATTGCTACAAATCAGGAGATCTCCAGAAGCCTAACTGCTGGTGAAAGCGAAGCCTTGAGTGAGACATTAACAGAAGGTGTCAATCGCACCATTACACATGGAACAAATAGTAGCCGAACAGTTACAGATACCAAAGGAACGACTAAGACAGATGGAAAGACAATTACTAACGGTTTTAGTTATAATAAAACTTTTACGGCAGGAGGGGGTGCTGGTGTCTCAGGTGTCTCTGCGTTTTTTGCAACATCGGATTCGTATGGGGTAAACCATTCAGTCGCTAAATCATCTAGTACTAGTGAAAGCTCAAGTACTTCTATAGGTGAGACTAGAGGAGTATCTGAATCTACGAGTGAGGGAATAAATAGGAGTACAAGTAGTGGCACGACCTATTCAACCAACAAGAGCGAAAGCTTAACTCAAGGAGAAGGGCGGACAATTACTCTTACCCAGTATAATAAGCGGGTTGAGCACCTATTGGAGCGTATTGAGAAGCAGATGGAGCGTATTGATGATCACAGTGCCTATGGTATGTGGAATTGTGCTACCTATATTATAGCTCCTACGACTACAACCTCCAAGCAGTTGGCGAATATCTACAAGGGATGTGTTGTAGGGGAGGAGTCCAATTTTGAAGTGACAGCGGTCAATACTTGGTCTAAAGAGCAATCAGATAAGGTGGCATCCTTGGCACCTTATCTCAAGCATTATGTGCACCCTCGATTCTTGATTGATGGGCAATACGATGTATCTGCTGGTTCTCTTGTCAATAGCAAGGATCTCGCTGTCCATATGGCATTGCCACAGAGTAGTGTTTGTGGCGTGTTAGTACAAGAGAGAGCACCTTTTGGTCGAGAGGTTTTTGGACCTATTCCTAAAAGGCCTTTAGAGTTGGGGAATATTTATCACTTAGGGTTGAAAGAGCCTACTACAGTTTCGCTTGATGCGAGTGCATTTACAAAACATATTTTTGTGACTGGTAGCACTGGTTCCGGAAAGTCTAATACGGTCTATCATCTATTAGACCAGCTAATGCATCCTACAGATGATAATGATCCAGTAAAAGTATTGGTCATTGAACCCGCCAAAGGTGAGTACAAAAATGTATTAAAGGAGGCTAAGGTGTACGGAACGAATCCAAGCCTTTCTACGCTCCTTAGGATCAATCCTTTTGCTTTCCCTGAAGAGGTTCGCGTAGATGAGCATGTAGATCGCCTTGTGGAAATATTTAATGTCTGCTGGCCTATGTATGCAGCGATGCCTGCAGTGCTAAAGGATTCTATCTTAAGAGCATACCAATCGGCAGGATGGGATCTTTCTCTCTCCGTTCCTAAACGTAAGGGTTTATTTCCAACCTTTACAGATGTGCTAAGAGAGTTACGTAATGTGATGCGTAGTAGTGAGTACTCTGCCGATACCCAAGGCGACTATATCGGATCACTGGAGACCCGTATTCGTTCTCTTACGAATGGTATCAATGCTCATATATTCTCTTCATGCAATTGTATAGAGGATGCGGCGTTATTTGATGAGAATGTGGTAGTTGACTTGAGCCGTATTGGATCTAGTGAGACACGTTCACTCATTATGGGAATATTGATGCTCAAGCTATCAGAGTATAGAATGGCTACTGCCAATGGAGTGATGAACCAGCCCTTGCGGCATGTAACTGTGTTGGAGGAGGCACACAATCTACTTAAGCGAACTTCTAAGGAACAGAGTCAGGAAGGGGCGAATTTAGTAGGTAAGTCGGTGGAGATGATCGCCAACGCCATAGCAGAGATGCGTACTTATGGAGAGGGGTTCATTATTGCTGATCAGTCGCCTACTTCTGTTGATGAATCGGCTATTAAGAATACCAATACTAAGATAATAATGTCGCTCCCTGATGGGGATGATAAGCAGGTGGCAGGAAAATCTGTTGGGTTGACTGATGAGCAAATAGAGGAAATAACTCGTATGCCCGTAGGTGTCGGAATTATTTATCAGAATAATTGGAGTGAGGCGGTAATGTGTCAAATTAAAGAGTTTGAATTAGAAGAGGAATCTATGAGGGCAGTAGAACCTGATGCTTTATTCGGTAATGCCACTATAGACCCTGATATCATCTCGCTCTTATTAAGACCTAATCGTAGATTAGATAGACGTAACTTGGTTGATCGAATCCTAAGTGTTGATGTCTCTGCTGCAGATAAGTTGAAACTCCTAGAGATGGTCGATGACTACACTCAATTATCTGGTAACGATTACTTTGAAAAGTGGATTGCTAGGGTGAGAGCAGGAATATTAACATGCTACCTTAATCTCAATGTCGCAGTTCAAGAGATTTGTCAGGAGTTCGGCATTGAGCAGATGGAGGCCATTATCTTGCATATTAAGCAATTAATGCCAAAGGAGCTTGCGAAAATCAATGTGGAGCCAAACCATTTTGCGGATTTTATCCTATTGTCTACAGTTGATAGTCTTAAAGAAGGTATGGCTATATTTGAAAAGTGGAGAAAGTTAACATATCACAATTAATGAAGTATTATGATTGAATGTCTAGTTGAGGCAGCTGCTTCTGCGGGAGAAGTTGCTGAGGGTTCAGAATTAGGTGGATTGCAAGATGCAGAAGGTCAAGGCTCTTTTGATATTAATAGTGCTCGATCGCCATTTGAGCAACTTAGGGATGGGGATATCAAGAATATGTCAAGTATGGATGAGGGTTTGAAAAAACCCTCCACCAATGACACGTATGATATTAATAGTGCCCGATCGCCATTTGAACAATTGAGAGATGAAAACGAAAGTGGATTAGGACAAGTCGAGAAACACAATGACCAATCAGAAAGAACCATTATTGATAGCTATGATGGAAGATTTGGTCGGTTTGAGATTTATGATGATCAAAGCTCTGTGGTACATTTAGATGAAAACTATGTATGGCCTAATGGCAATAGTTATCATAATCCAGATGGAAAGACAATTGGAGAGCTGGCTAAGGATTTAGGAACAGATGATCTTACTGTTCGTTATAATCCAGAGGGAGAGCCAATCTTTGACTGTGATCCAGGAACAGAGACAGGGCGTCCTTATGAGGTTACATTTTCAGATGGTATTGGCTCGTATCTAGATGATAAAGGCGGTCAAATTGATAGAAAAGGACTTCATGAAGAGGCGTTTAATAAACTAGCAGATCAACTTAACTGCTCTGTTGATGAGATTCGCGTGTTTAAGGGAGATGCAGATCCAATTCAAAGGTTGCAAGACAAATGGAACTGCTCTGAAGATGAAGTGTGGCAACGGTGTAATAATCCTAATCACGTGAATCGAACTTGGCATGAATGCAGGGATCAAAAAACTGTTCAACTTGTGCCCAATATGTTCCATAATATTAGTCACGATGGTGGGGTGAGTGAGTTCAAGAAGTTTAAAGGGTAATAAAATCCTTTTGATTGTAGAAGAAGGTAGAGGGAGCAAACTTAGACTCTCTACCTTTCTTTTCTCCTCCAAAAAAACTTTGGTGGGGGCTTTGTGGTGGCGGTAGTTTTTGGTATCTTGCACGAAAGGTAATTGTATCGGATAACTATTTAATTGGAGTTGGAACGTATGGAACAGGGAAAGGCAAAATTGATCGGGACGTTGGCTATAGCAGTGGCGATTATCGTGGCTGTAGCGATTGGAGGACATGCTCTTGTGCATCGTAATGATGGGCCTAAGACACTCAGTGTGAAGGGTGGGGCAGAGCAAGACTTTGTCAGTGACTTGGTGGTGTGGAATGTAACGATCCAGAGCCATTCGTCTACTCCATTGGAGGGGCTGAAGGATGTGGAGCGTCAGCAAAAGATACTTGCTAACTTTCTCACCACTCGTAAGGTGCAGGAGAGTGAGGTGGTCTTTGGACCCGTCTCTTATCGGGAGGATATCACCGGCTACTACGATCCTAAGCAGGAGCGGTATATTGAGATTAAGAATGGCTTTATCGTACAGCAAACTGCTACGGTGACTAGCCAGAGAGTGGATGAGATAGAGAATGTGGTGCGTGAGGTGGGTGAGCTCATTGCCCAGGATGTGACCGCTAACTCTCAGAACCCTCGTTATTACTACACTAAGTTGGCCGACCTGAAGCTACAGATGGTGGCAGCCGCCTCTGAGGATGCTCGTATGAGGGCAAAGCAGATTGCCGATGAGAGCAAGGCACGCCTGGGAGGGCTTCGGAAAGCGAGCCTAGGGACTTTCCAGATAATAGGGAAGCACTCTAATGAGGATTATTCGTGGGGTGGCAACTTCAATACCTCTAGTAAGGAGAAAACGGTGAGCATCACGGTCACTGCGGAGTATCTAGTGAAGTAAAGAAAACCCATAAATATCTCAGATCCCTCTACATAAGCATCTATGGATTTATTTCAGGCAGATTATGATCGGATAGCGGAGCTTCGGAAGCTTCTGGAGCGGTATGAGCAGGAGTACTATGTGCTGAATGCTCCTACCATTAGTGACCAGGAGTTTGACCTCTTGATGAAGGAGTTGGAGGCGCTAGAGGAGCAATATCCCGACCGTGTGACTCCCGATTCGCCCACACAGCGGGTGGGCAGTGAGTTTTGGGGGGTAAGCAAGACGAGCCAGCCGGAAGGGTCTACGTTTAAGCATCGCTACCCGATGCTTTCGCTTGCCAATAGTTACTCGTGGGAGGATACTTTGGACTTTTACCGGCGGGTTCATCAATTGGCGGGGAAGGATGCCGACTTGGTAGCGGAGCTGAAGTTCGATGGTACCTCTATCTCTATTATCTATGAAGGGGGAGTCTTGAGCCGGGCTTTGACGCGAGGTGATGGCACAGTAGGCGAAGATGTGACGAGGGCTATTCAAGCGATGGAGTGTGTGCCGAAAAGGCTTGCGGGCGATCATCTACCTAGCTATGTGGAGGTGCGTGGGGAGATCTTACTCCCTTGGGCGGAATTTCAGAGAATCAATAAGGAGCGTGAGGAGGAGGAACTTCCTCCATTTGCCAACCCTCGAAATGCAGTGGCGGGAACCATTAAGACGAAGGAGCATGTGGAGGCGGTGATCCGTAGTCGTCGCCCAACCGCTTTCTTTTATTACCTACTGAGTGATGATGAGCAGTGGTTGCCAGACCTGCATCACGACCGCTTGGCGCTGATGAGGAAGCTGGGTCTTCCTGTGGATGAGTATAGCCAGGTATGCGATTCGCTAGAAGGTCTGAAGGCTTATCTGGACTATTGGAATACCCATAGGCATCAACTACCAGTGGCAACTGATGGAGTAGTGGTGAAGGTGGATAGCTATGCGCTGCACGCTCTTTTGGGCACCACGGCGAAGTCGCCCCGCTGGGCGATGGCCTATAAGTTTTCGGCAGAGAAGGCTCTGACGCGATTGGAATCGGTGAGCTATCAGGTGGCACGGACGGGAGTGATGACTCCTGTGGCGAATCTGGAGCCGATAGAGCTCTCTGGGACGACTGTCTCTAGGGCTACGCTCCATAATGCCGATATCATTAGTGAGCTGGATCTGCATATTGGGGACTTGGTGATGGTGGAGAAGGGGGGTGAGATTATCCCGAAAATCACCTCGGTGAGGTACGACCTTAGGGATGAGAAGACGGGTGCTGCGGTGACGATGCCGAAGGTTTGTCCGGATTGCGGAACTCCACTGGAGCGTGAGGAGGGGTTGAGTGCCACTTTTTGCCCCAATGAGTGGGGCTGTCCGGCTCAGATCGAGGGTAAGATAGAGCATTTCTGTAGCCGTAAGGCGATGGATATCAATATCGGTCCTAAGACCATTCATCTGCTCTGCACTTTGCTGGGGGTGAGGAGTGTGGCAGATCTGTACGATCTTACTGAGGGGGAGCTTCTGAGGTTGCCTAGCTTTAAGGAGCAGAAGGCGACCAATCTACTCAAGAGTATTGAGGCCTCTAAGGCGACCCCCTTTGATCGGGTGCTTTTCGGCCTTGGCATTCGTCAGGTAGGGAGTACGGTGGCAGCACATTTGGCCGATCACTTTCGGTCACTGGAGGCTCTGCGGTCGGCAAGCCGTGAGGAGCTTTTGGAGCTAGAGGATATTGGTCCAGTGATTGCGGAGAATATTCTGAGGTATTTTGTGGAAAGCCACAATGTGGAGACTTTGGAGCGACTAGAGAGGGTGGGGCTACAATTGCGGTTTACGGAAGACACTGCTCCTAAGCCAAAGGGTTCGCTACTGGAGGGGATGAGCATTGTGGTGAGTGGTGTATTCCATACGATTACACGTGACGAACTGAAGGAGCTGATTGTGGCCAATGGAGGGAAGAATGTATCGAGTATCAGCGGAAAGACGTCGCTGGTGATCGCTGGGGAGAATATGGGGCCAAGTAAGCGGGAGAAGGCTGAGAAGCTAGGAATTGAGATGATGAGCGAAGAGCAGTTTTTCGCTAAGTATGATGAATTGAAGGGGAGGTAATATAGATGCAGAACTTTGTACACTTACATGTCCACTCCTACTACTCTGTACTGGATGGACAGTCGTCAATAGAGGGGTTGCTGGAGCAGGCCAAGAAGAATGGACAGCCAGGGCTTGCCCTTACAGATCACGGGGTAATGCTAGGGATTAAGTCTTTTTGGGACGCCCCTAAATCGATGAAGAAGAAAAAGATCAAGGATCTTACGAAAAAGCTCGAAGGGGCTTCGGAGGAGGATAAACCTAAGATCCTTGAGGAGATAAAGGGGTGGGAGGATTGGAACTTTAAGCCCATCATTGGCTGTGAGTGCTATGTGGCAAGGAACGGACGCCTGAGCAAGAAGGGAAAGCAGGACTTGAGTGGCTATCACCTGATTGTTTTGGCGAAGAATATGCAGGGGTACAAGAATCTCATTAAGATGGTTTCGAGGTCTTCGTCTGAAGGCTTTTATGGTCGTCCTAGGATTGATAAGGAGCTGCTGGAGGAGTATCATGAGGGATTGATTGTGCTGAGTGCTTGTCTCGGTGGAGAGATTCCGCAGCTGATCATGAATGGTCGGCTGGAAGAGGCTAAGCAGGCGGTGCTATGGCATAAGGAGGTCTTTGGGGAGGACTATTATCTGGAGTTGCAGCGACACAAGACCGATAAGCCAAGGGGAAATCAGGAAACTTATGCTCATCAAGTGAAGGTGAATGAGGTTTTGGTGCAACTCTCTAAGGAGACGGGTGTAAAGCTGGTAGCCACTAATGATGTCCACTTTGTACGAGAGGAGGATGGAGAGGCGCACGATAGGCTGATCTGCGTGAGTATGGCAAAGAACTACGAGGACCCTAACCGTCTGACCTATACTAAGCAGGAGTGGCTCAAGAGTACGGAGCAGATGGTGGAGCTATTTGCCGATATCCCTGAGGCGATAGCCAATACCATGGAGATTTTTGATAAGGTTGAGACCTATTCTATTGAGAATAAACCTCTGATGCCACACTTTGAGATCCCAACTGAGTTTGAGAATGATGATGACTACCTCCGCCATCTAGCCTATGAAGGGGCTCATAAAAGGTTT
>ERZ1673752.3511-NODE-3511-length-14876-cov-5.077997_pt1 | contig 14876 bp, 7 predicted proteins | sample MGYA00580195_ERZ1673752 | MGnify/ENA primary metagenome ERZ1673752 (study PRJEB41218, sample SAMN15661744) | gut metagenome | host: Homo sapiens | place: Canada: London | collected 2015-08-20/2019-03-30 | study: EMG produced TPA metagenomics assembly of...
TAGATTTAAGGTTAACAAAGGTTGGAGTACAGCGGTACTCCTTTTTTTATGTCCATACGTTTGGAATATCCTCGTATGTATATTCCCCAAGAGAATATCGAAGTAAACTATGCTACTATTAAAAAGTATGTGGAAAATAGCCCCTTCTTCACTCCTAATTACCGTACTTGGTGATTGGAGAGCTGAGGAAGGGGATTTTTATCTATCAGATATTCCGGTTTATCAGATATTACCGGATAGCTTTTTCAATCCTTTCAATTCCGCCTTATCTTTCACCTCCATAATGCTGATGGCATAACCACCACCCGGAGCAGCTTTCAATTTCAGCACAGTCTTAGGAGAAACAATCCCTTTACGAATTACGTAAGCCTGCGGATTCGTTTTATAATCAGCATCCTTTGCGTCCGCATAAACAGTAGCTATATACTGTTTATCAGCATCCAGAAAATCCAGTTTCAGAGTAGAAGCATGTCCCTGCTCACTGCTGGTACAACCTATAAACCAATCATTCGTACCTTTCGCCTTGCGGGCAGCCGTGATATAGCGTCCTGGTTCTGCTTCCAGGTATCGGCTGTCATCCCAGTCCAGAGCCACATCTTTAATGAACTGGAAAGCATCCATAAAGCGTTCATAGTTCTCAGGCAGATCAGCTGCCATTTGCAGAGGGCTGTACATCGTAACGTAGAGTGCCAACTGACGCGCCAATGTAGAGTTTACATGAGCGTGACTATTCGGATTCAGTTTATTCATATCCATTTCAAAGACACCCGGCGTATAATCCATCGGTCCGCCTTGCAGACGGGTAAAAGGAAGAATGGTCGTGTGGAAAGGCTTGCTGCCTCCGAAAGCTTCATATTCCGTGCCACGGGCAGATTCATTTCCTATCAGATTCGGATACGTACGGCACAAACCAGTAGGACGTACAGCCTCGTGGGCATTCACCATAATCTTATGCTTGGCAGCTTCGGTCACGGCATACAGGTAATGATTGTTCATCCACTGCCCATAATGATATTCGCCGCGCGGAATGATATTGCCCACATAACCGCTTTTCACGGAATTGTAACCGTATTGATTCATCAAGTCATAGGCAGCCTCCATGTGGCGTTCGTAGTTGCGTGCGGAAGCCGATGTCTCATGATGCATCATCAGTTTGACACCTTTGGAGTGAGCATACTCATTCAGGTATTTGATGTCAAAATCAGGATATGGAGTGAGAAAGTCGAAAACATAATCCTTGCTGTTACCGAACCAGTCTTCCCAACCGGTATTCCAGCCTTCTACCAATACCTGGTCGAAACCATGCTCCGCAGCAAAATCAATGTACTTCTTTACATTCTCCGTATTGGCGGGGTGAATACCATTCGGTTTCACTTTCGTATAATCCGTTTCATCCAGTTTTACGGAAGGAAGATCAAATGTATAAGCCCACGGCTTGCCTGCCGCAATCATTTCCCACCATACGCCTACATACTTCACAGGCTTAATCCAGGAAGTATCCTCATACTTGCAAGGATCATTCAGATTCAGTATCAGATTGGAAGCCAGCATTTCACGGGCATCATCACTGACTATCACCGTACGCCACGGAGTGTGGCAAGGTGACTGCATATACCCTTTATCGCCCTGTGCATCCGGCGTCAGCCAGGATTCAAAGATAAGATTCTTATCATCCAGATTCAGATGCATGCACGAATAATCCACCAAAGCAGCTTCATGGAGATTCAGATAGATTCCGTCAGCTGTTTTCATCTGGAGGGAAGTCTGTACACCTGTCGGCGAAAACTGGTTTTGTGACGCATTATCAGTAATGGCTCCCTGCATCAAACCGCGAATTTCCGAAAGTTTGGATTCCGTATAATCATATTCCTGAGTATCGTAATCACCGGGAATCCACCAGGCGGTATGATCGCCCGTCATAGCAAACTGGGTATGTTCGTCCTTAATCACGAAGTAAACCAAGTTCTTCTGTTGCGGAAACTCATAACGGAATCCTACACCATCATCATATACACGAAAACGAAGGTTCATATAACGATCCGTGGCGGGCTGTTTCAATTCAACCAGCAATTCGTTGTAGTGATTACGAATATCTTTCGTCTCTCCCCACACCGGTTGCCAGGTTTCGTCGAAGGTAGAGGTAGAAGCTTTCAGGACTTCAAAACCATCCAGCAGATTATTGGCATTCTTCAATTCCAGTCCCAAGGTGCTGGGCTTAATCACGGATTTCCCTTTATACTCCACCTGATAGGTCGGAGCACCATTCTTTGATAATTCAAAATCCAGCTTCACCTGGCCCGAAGGAGACGACACTCCTTCTGCTTTCCCCGCTAAGGCAAAAAGAAGACAAATTGCACTAAGCATTAACTTTCTCATAACTATACTTTTTATGGTTGCTATTAATAAATAAATTCAATCGTGTGTTTCACTCCGTCATCCGGCAATCTCAACATACAAAGATTCTGTTTCTTATCCGGACACCATGCGGTAACCTTGAACTCCGTTTCCATTCCTTCATTCAGTTTTTCCGCTTTCATCTTCCTTACTTTCTGTCCGTCAATAAGCGCTTCCTTCGGCATCTGCCCGGTATAAATGCAAAACATCAGGTTGCGTTCTCCCGGAACGGCATATTTCTCTCCCGCCCTTTCCCCGATTTCGAGCACATATCCCTTTTCCGTTGTCCGGCAAGATACAGGAGTACGCATAAATTCTCCACGCTGATATCCCAGATCAGTTCCTGCATCTTCATACAGGGAAAAAGACGTTTCACCGCCCGCCGCAGCCGGAAATACCTCAAATGTAATCGGATAAACCGCTTTCTCATCCGTATAATTCATCACAGGCATCTGAGGGATGATACTTCCTTTCCGCACAAACATAGGAATGGTATTCAGCGGAGCATTTGTCGTAGTCCACTGTTCACCGCTATATTCCGTGCGCTTGTCATTATAATCAATCCAGGTACCTTCGGGCAGATAAACATTCTTATTAGTTGCCCCCTTCTTCACTACCGGAGCTACCAGCAGTTCGCTGCCAAACATGAATTGTGCATCCGTAGAGACTGTTTCCAAATCCGCCGGATATTCCATAAACATGGGGCGCATAATCGGCAAACCCGTTTCATACGCTTCGCGGGCATAAGTATAAATATAAGGCAGCAAGCGATATTTCATTTCTATGGCAGCTTTAACGTTCTTCTCCGCTTCCTCCCCAAAGAGCCACGGTTCTACCGCCACATCTCCTTCATGGTGAATACGGCTCAGAGGATTGAACGCTCCCAACTGCACCCAACGGGTATAAAGTTCCGCCATAGCGGGATAATCTTCAATATCCCCGCAATAACCGGAAATGTCACATGCCACGAAAGGAATCACACCCAGTCCGGCAGATAAAAGTACCGGGATCTGATTAGCCATCTGTCCCCAGCCTTGCAGCACATCATCTCCATTGCCGCAATCTCCGGTCCAGCCGAAGGTGTAACGTTGCAGTCCTGCATAGGCGGCACGTGTCATCTGGAAGACACGAAGATCCGGATTCCGTTTCTCAAACTGTTCCTTTACCACCTTGTCCCAGGTCAGACCATACACGTTATGAATTTCATCGTGCATACCCAGGTGGTGTTTCATTACAAGACGTTCCGTTTGTTCCTCATTGCTCCAGGCAGGTTCACCCATATCCGTCCAGAAGCCGGCAATGCCGTCATCTATCGGTTTCTGCTGATAGGCTCCCCACCAGTCCGCCACTTCGGGAATGGTAAAGTCCACCACACCGCAGTTGCCACCCCATGGCCAGGGCATATCATAGCTCTTACCCGTAGTGGAGTCTTTCACCAGATAACCCAAGCGGTCCGCTTCTTCCCATTGCTTTTTATTAGCCTGAGAGATAACCGGGTCTTGCGAAACAATCACTTTAAAGCCCATCCCTTTCAGGTCGGCAAGCATCTTCTTCGGATTCTGATAGTTTTCTTTCCGCCAGTTGAAGTCCTGTAGGTATTGTGTCCAGCCTATATCCTGATAGATGATATCGCAAGGAATACCACGCTTGCGGTATCCTTCGGCTATTTCATAAGAGAGCTTCTCGGTAGTCAGCAGGCCGCGGCATTGTGCAAAGCCCAGCGCCCACTTCGGAGGCATGATGGGTTGTCCGGTCAATGCGACATACTGTTTCATGATTTCCTTATAATCCTTACCGAAGATGAAGTAGTAAATCATCTCCCCACCAGGAGCTTCAAAGCTGTAATAATCACGGCTTTCAGTGCCGAATTTGAATTCTGTCTTATACGTGTTATCCAGAAATATACCATAGCGATAACTGCTCATAAAGAAAGGGATACTCTTGTACAGGGGATCTTCCACAACGCTGTAACAAGGTTTATCACTGTTCCACATCTTATAAGATTCGCCTCGGCGGTCCAGCTTGCCGGTCTTTTCACCCAAACCAAAGAAATGCTCATCCCGGCGCAAGGTCTTATACTCCACTTTACGCTCTCCATCGCTGATATGCCCCTTGTCGGCATAATCACTGAACAAGAGCTTCTGATACTTGTCGAATATCTGCAAGCTAAACGGAGCCTTGTTGATGCGGATACGCAGTTTAGGCGTAAATATCTCATAGCAGGCATTCTGTTCGTCCACCCGGACAGTGCCTACATCTTCCAATTCTTCATTAATCACCGCAAAAGAAGGATTTCCCCGCTGCAACTTACCGTCCGGCGAAAACCAGACGCGCACAACGGAGGGACTGCAAAGTTGCAACTGCACAGCCGAATTATCGTCTAAATGAAACGTAACGTCTCTTCCTTCCTGCGAATAAGAAGTACAGTTTCCCGTTACATTTCCGCCATATAAGTGCGGAGACAGGCAACACAGTATTAAAAATAAATATATATATTTTCTCATGGTTCTATATCTTTTATAATATGTTCTTTTCAATAGGGTTATAAGTTAAATGACAAAAGATTTTTTTTTAGACATAAGAACAAAAGAACATATTCAAAGTGTAATACAGCTTATGTTTTCTTATTTGTTCTTTTGTTCTTATGTCTAAAAAATAATAATCTGTTTAACTCCTTTCTTTTCCATTTTGAATCAACTCCAATAACCGTTTTATTCCATTACAATCATGCTCCAGTATTTCAGCGAAGGAAGCGTAAAGGTTATCGCTCCGTCTTTCTGTTCAAAAGCTAATTCCTGCGAAGCTCCGGCATGTGCATCGGGAGTAGCCACCCACACTTTGCTCACTTTCCCCGCAACATTCAGCTTCAAGGGCACTTTAGTTACCAACCGTGGTTCGGGCATTGTCCCGTTCAGGTCTCTCCAACTTAAACTGTTTGCACTAAGGAAGTTCAGCAGATGAACCACCTGTTTGCCGTTCACCCTTCTGGCGAAAGAAGTAATGGCTGATTTCTGTGGCGGCCAAGTGTTCAGATTCAGATTCTTGCTTGCATCCGTACATACCAAAGTTACCTTCTCCTCCTCCCCGCCATCGCGAAGAAGATTCTGATAAGCAGTCATAAAGTCATAATAGCGCACAACAGCCGTCTTCAAAGCATCACTCATCTGCAAACGGGTATTTGGAAAATATTCACTGCACAACATATGGTCGCCTCCCAATTCCAGGTGCGAACCGCCCAGAGCAAACATCACCGCATCCGTCAGCAAGATTCCCGGCATATTGAACTCACCGGAACCCTTTTCATAATTCATATAAGCTGCAAACACCGTCTTCAATGCCTGATTTCCGTACTGATGGTTCGCTTTCAGGATCGTATATAAATCCGTGAAATCAGCTTCATCCCCCCAAACTTCATTATACAGGAAATCCACTTTCCCCGTACCTGCAATCTGGGATGCACCATAGCTGCTTACTGCATTCATCACCAGTCTCTTATCTGGATGTTTCCCCTTCATAGCTTCAATAAACGAAACATAAGTCTTAGGCAGATTCACCTTATTCCCCTTGTAATCATAGCGGTCGCCACGGTTTCCCAACTGGTCTATCTGATAGCCGTCAAAGTCAAGATTGGCATAGACATCATCGTTGCGCTGGGCAATATATGCCTGCCATTCGGCATTACCCGGATCGAGCAAATAGATATTGCTCTTCCAACTGTCAGGCAACGTATGCGCATCCTTATCCGTATGCCCTGTACCTTTAAAGATGTACCATTCTTCTTTCACACCGTCATCGGCTGCATCATCGAGCGCACCGAAACAAAGATTATAGAACATCGCCTTCATTCCAAACGAGTGCTGAATTCGGATATAATCCTTTACCGACTGTGTATAAATATCCCGGTTGGCAATGTCCTTATATACTGCATCGAGATGTTCACGCGTACCGCCTAACGGCCAGTGGTGCTTGTTGTGCCAATCCTGAAACTGCACACCATTGATATGGCAGCGGTTCAGAAAAGCCATTTCCTCCTGAATTTTACTTTCCGTTTTAGAAGCATCGAAGGTGGCGACAAAGCCATAACGCGGAAAGCGTGTCCAGTCGCTGGATACATCGACGGCAATAGTACCGAGAATGACTTCTGTACCGTCTTCTTTAGTGCGATAGACATCCGCCAGATATCCGGTGAAATCCGTTGCAGGGGCAGTCCACGTCCAGGAACTGCCTGCGACTGCCTGTTCGGAGATTACCTTGTTCAAAGTACGGTAACGTATCTTTGCTCCCGCAGGCAGGGCATCGGCTGTGAAGGAAACGGTTTCACCCGGTTTGTAACAAGCCTTGTCAGTAGTCAGGTTCACGGTTAAATCGGAGGTAACGGGAGTGACATCAGTCACTCCTCCGCTTTCTCCTCCACCGCCGTTACCACTGCCGGTTTCATCATTGTCTTTGCTGCACGAAGCCAAAAAGAACATGGCAGCCATTGCATAAACTATATATTTCATCGTTTCACTGTTTTACTATCGAAATTGTCTCTTCCAACTGATTCAGAGTAATCTTATAAGAACCAGCCGTCGTAATCTTCCATTTCAGGTCGATACCTCCAATCATTACATCCAGGTATTGAGCTTTGAAAGTATCGCTGGCCTTATCCAGGAACAACATTGGTTCCGTCTCGCCCGAAGGCTGCTTATCAGCTACGGTCGGCATAAACCAGGCACCGTTCCAGTCCTCTTTCTTATCACAGGTCAGCTTCAACTCACCCACATTCAGTACACCTTGCCAGGTAAATACATACGGATTATCCGTGGCCTGCATCGGCGTAGCATCTCCAATGCTCCATCCCGCAGGCGCAGCATCCCCTACCATATAAATCATTTCATAAGGAACAAATTCGCTCATCATCATGCGCTCTTTCCCTGCACGGATATCGACACATATCTTATAGGCCTTACCACATTCGGCATCTTTCAGCACCCATTTATTGTCAGGATCGAACCCTTTCACAAATACCATTTCCGTATCGGTGTAAGCGGCATTGGCATTCTTTGCCTTATACATGCTCTCCCAGCTTCCTTCCGAAGTTCCGAACTTGAATTCCCCGCCCTGGCCTGCATCGAACAAACGGGCATAGCGGAACAGGAACGGATCGAGCACATCCTTTTTCATCGTCACAAATCCCCAGTCGTTCATACCTCCAACGAAATAAAGCTGATCGTAAGCCGGTCTGAGGTTCTCGGTCTGAGTCAGTGTGATAGCACCGGTAAACAGGTTCGCTTCAACAACATAGTTGAACTCTTCTTCAATCGTAAACGATTCGTCCGGCTGATCGGCACTGGTACGAAGCACCAGCTTTCCGTCAGTTCCTTTGTTGTACGACGGCAAGAAAGAACCCAGCGTAGTGATAAACTTGAAGGAACCCGCAGTCATTTTTCCCGTCCATGTAAAGATACCATTGTCTTTCCGGGTCATTTCCGTTGCATCGTCCGCACTCCAACCGCCGGGAGTGGCATCACCTATCAGGTAAAGAGTGGAAGTCAACGGTTTGTAGGCAGTGACACTAAAAGAGGTGGTGGCCACCTGCGTCTCTTCCCGATCCGTTACTTTGGCTGTCAGGCGTGCTTCCAAAGAGATGTTTTCAGTAGCTTCCGCACCGAAATGCTCACGAAGGATGTTATTCAATTCCTCCACGTTCTTCTTCCAGGTATATTCCTGCACGACGTTCTCCAAAGCCACATAAGGAGCGGCAAAATTACTGCCCGCCTTGGCAAGTTCCAGTGTATAGGAAATCTTATTTCCCGTACCATAATTCGTACCCGTTGTCCAGGAGAGTTCCAGAGCATCATCGCCATGCGCCTGTTCGTTCAAAACGACTTCCGTGTTGCTGGTGGAAAGCGCCAGTTCATTGTGCCCCTTGTCCAGTTCCATATAGTCATTGTCCACGCATGCAGACAGCGCCATGCAACCCAGCAATGCAAATACTAAATGTGAAATATATCTTTTCATATTCTTCTTCTGATTTAAGTGATTAATAACCCGGATTCTGTGTCATCAGTATATTCGCATCCATTTCCGTCTGCGGAATGGGGAACAACAGGCGATTCTTGTTCACACTGTTCTTGCCGATGGATTGCAGGAAACGGATGGCATATTCTCCATTATTGACGCGGATCATATCGAACCAACGATGTCCTTCGAAAGCCAGTTCCATGCGTCGTTCGTGAATAATCTTCTCACGCATCGCCTCCTGTGACAGGCCCGAAACTTCCGGCAGTCCGGCACGTTTGCGAACTATATTCAGGGGAGCGGCAGCTTGGCCGGGTTGTCCCATTTCATTCAGCGCTTCCGCTTTCTTCAGCAAGACATCCGCATAGCGGTACACAACAAAGTTATTGGGGTTCGTATTGTATTCCGGCGAAATAGTCTTGGACACCAGAAATTTGCGCACGTTATATCCGGTATTGGAATAAGAACTCTTGTAAGTCTTCCCGTCAAAGTCCGGACAACCTGCATAAAGAACCGTCAGTTCTTTCCGTTTGTCACCTTCTTCATACTGGCTTACAAATTCCTCCGTAGGCTGATTCCAGCCGTAGCTGCCTGCAACAAAGTCCGAGTTGCGGGGCCCCATAAAAGTGGAAAGCCAGGAAGACTGACCGTCCGTTCCCCAGAAATCATATTCCGTACTTCCGGAATACTGCACTTCAAACAGAGATTCGGGACCGTTATTGATGGTAGCATCGAAGTTATTTTCATACTTGCAGGTGGAAAGGTCGTAACCCAGGTTCGTAATCTCATTGCACAGTTCCACCACGTCTTCATAATAACTCGTATGGTTGGGAGCCAGTGTCAGGTAAATATCCGCCAGCATGGCAAGGGCGGCATCCTTACAGGCACGTCCTTTTTCTTCTTCATTATATTCCGCTTTCGCCGGAAGCAAATCGACCGCATTCTTACAGTCCGAAATGATCTGCTCATAAGTCTGATCCAACGTAGTACGTGCTATTGCAGTAGATTCACCCGGATTATAAGGTTCCAGACGCAAAGGAACGCCGCCATACAAACGGGCTAAGATATAATAGTAATGGGCACGAAGGAAATATGCTTCACCCATACAACGGTTCTTTATGCTTTCCGATACGGCTTCGGCCTGCGGAAGACTGGTCAGCACAATGTTACACTGCCCGATGCCTACCCACGGAGAACGCCACATATACAGGGCCATACCATTATCGCTCTGCGTGATAAAATTGGATGCCTGTATGGTTTCCAGACCGTCCGTACCACCGCCTGCACCTACCAGGCTATTGCCCGCAACGATATCCAGCGACCACATACGCTGGTTGTAGAGATTGGAAGACTGAAGCGCCTTGTAGCAAGCATTTGTCAGTGCCACGGCCACATCATCGGTCACGGTTGTTTCAGGGTCAACGGCATATTTGGGCGACTTATCCAGAAAGTCGTTACATGATACCAGCATCAATACAGCCAGCACATATAGTAAGTTTGTTATCTTTTTCATATCCAAATCAATTAAAAGTTAAAGTTTAATCCTACACTGAATGTACGGGAAATGGGATAACGGGACAAATCAATACCGTTGATATCCACTTCCGGATCGAAACCGGAATACCCGGTAATGGTAGCCACATTCTCACAAGATAGGGAAAGGCGTGCATTCTCTATCTGCAACTTCTGCAACCATTGTTTCGGGAAAGTATAAGAGAGAGTGATATTCTTCACACGCAAGTAAGATCCGTCTTCTACAAAGCGGTCGGATACACGGCAGTTCTGGTTAGGATCGCCGAACACGGCACGCGGCATGGAGTAGCTTGTCCCCTCTCCGCGCCAACGGTTCAGCACGTCAGTCGTCTGGTTGTATGCGGCAGCCATACCTACATTGTCGATATTGTTGGCATTATAAATCTTATTGCCGGCCACTCCCTGAAGGAATACGGAAAGCTCGAATCCTTTATAAGACAAGTTGTTGTTCATTGAGAAGAACCAACTGGGATTGGGATTGCCAATCACTGTGCGGTCACTGTCGTTGATGACACCGTCGTTGTTCAAATCCCTGAAACGGATATCACCCGGTTCAGCTCCCGGCTGCACGGCATGCGCATCCACTTCTGCCTGGTTTTGGAACAAGCCATCCGTTACGTAGCCGTAGAAAGCATTAATCGGATAGTCTTTTGCCAGCATCGTCACATACGAGTTGTTGATCTGGTTGATATAGTAAGGAACCGCGCTGTTCAGGTCCTTAATCTTATTCTTATTATAAGTGGCGGTCACGTTTGTTTCCCAACCCAGTTCTCCGGTCAGGTTGATGGTATGCAGACTCATTTCCAAGCCCTGGTTGCGCACTTTACCGGCATTCGTATAAGTGGTGGTGGTATCTTCAAATCCCGATGTGATGGGGATGGATGCCTTCACCAACATATCTCTTGTCTCTTTCAGATAAGCATCCAGTGAGAATACGATCCGTGAATTGAACAGGGAAGCATCAAAACCGATATTCGTCTGTGCCACCTCTTCCCAATGGATGTAAGGATTGGCAAGCGTAGAGGAAACCAATGCGGTCTGATTGCCGCTCGTTGTTCCGAATGGATATACACTGGTGTTGTAAGATGCCAGGTAACTATAATTGCCGACACTTGCCTGGCTACCCGTCACTCCATATCCTACACGTATTTTCAGGTCGTTCACAACGTCATTCTTCGGGAACCAGCTTTCCTGTGAAATGCGCCATGCGGCAGATACAGAAGGGAAAGTACCCCAACGGTTCTTTTTACCGAAACGGCTGGAACCATCACGGCGGACAGTTGCCGTCAGCATATAGCGGTCTTCGTAAGAGTAGTTGATACGTGCCATGTAAGAGAGCAATGCCCATTCATTGGAACTGCCGCCAATGGCGTACATCTCCTGACCGTTATCCATTTCATGCACATTGTCGAACATGAACACGTTCTTCTGCGCATTCAGGTAATCATTCTCATTCCACTGTGCAGACGAACCTGCCATCACTCCCACACGATGCTTTTCTGCAAAGGTATGGTCGAACAGGAAATAGTTATCCCACAGGTAAGTGAATGATTTATTATCGCTCTTGTAACGTGAAGTTTCTTCCGTCGGAATAGGCTTCCAGTTATATTTCGGCGTGAAGTTATCGATGAACCAGAATTTGGCATCGTAACCAAAAGTGCTCTTGAATTTCAGCCATTTGGTAAAAGTCAGTTCCGCCGTCAGGCTGGCAAGGAAGTTATAACCTTTCGTCTGGCTCTTGTTCAGTTGCGTAGGCCCTATCGGGTTGCGGATGCTACCGTACCATTCCGAATTACCTTCCGGCCCACTCCATGAACCGTCTTCATTCTTCACCGGAAGAACGGGAAGAGCTTTCAGTGCATCACCGATATTATAGCTGCCCGAATCCTTCGTATCAGTACTGAAAGTGATATTATTGGAGAACTTCAACCACTTCAGCACTTGTGCGTCGCTATTGGACTGAAACGTAAAACGGCGATAGTTTACACTGCGCACCGTACCCGACTGATCGAGAAAACCACCGGATACATAATAATGAGACTTCTCATTTCCTCCGGAATAACTTACCGTATAGTTCTGCATCACACCCGTGCGCAGCAATTCGTCCATCCAGTCGGTACCTGCACCCAGTTCCGAAGGATTTGCCCAATTCGGGTTCGGGTTGCGACCACTGTTCACCATCATATCATTACTCAAATCGGCATACTGGCTTGCGTTCAGCAAAGAAGGAACGTTCGTGGCATTCTGGAAAGCACAATTAGCCGATACCGACAATTTGCCTTTCCCTTCCGTTCCGCGCTTGGTGGTAATCATCACTACTCCATTAGCTCCACGCGAACCGTAAATGGCTGTAGCCGATGCGTCTTTCAATACGTCCAGGCGTTCCACATCCGCCATGTTCAGTGAAGACAGTCCCAGGTCGGTGGGCACACCGTCAATCACCACCAGCGGATCGCAGTTGTTAATGGAACCCAGACCACGAATCTTGATAGATACATTGTCACCGGGCTTTCCGGCATCCACTACCTGCACACCGGAGATGCGGCCCTGAATGGCTTGTCCCAGGTTAGAAACGGGGGCATTTTTGATGTCCTTGCTTCCCAAAGAGGAAACAGCACCGGTAAGGTCACTTTTCTTCATGGTTCCATAACCGATAACCACCACTTCGTCCAGCATTTCACTGTCTTCCGAGAGTGTTACCATAATCTGCTTCTGTCCTTTCACGGGAACTTCCAAAGACTTATAGCCCACGAATGAAACTACTATAACGGCATCCGAAGGCAGATTCAGCGAAAAATCGCCATCAATACCCGTTATCGTACCGTTCGTTGTGTTCTTCTGCACCACACTGGCACCGATAACGGTTTCTCCGGTCTGGTCTTTCACTACACCTTGTACTGTAATTTGCTGTGCGAACATGCACATCGGAAGTAACATTCCTATCAGACAAACCATAATTCGAAGCCTGATCGGCATTTTGTACTTTTGCATAATATAAGAGTTTAAAGTTAGTAATAAAAATATAGATTCACATGCATTTGTCCCCTCTGTGAAGGAACAATGCAAATGTATCTGATAAGAGGAAGCAATAAGGGGGAAAAGAGTGAAAAAGTAGTAGTTTTAGGCGTTTTATAAGACATAAAACACTAATAATCAATACCATCAAGAAGATGCATTGTTCCAAAAAAGTAGTAAAAATATAAGCGTAAAAAAGACACTTATATGCCTTAAAAGTGTGGTTTTAGTCTCTCGACTTACCTATTTTCATTACTTCCTGTTCCAGTTGGTCACGGTCGCCCGCAGCTTTATTGCGAACTTTGGTACGGTAATTATAAATGGTAGTCACAGAATAGCGCAGGAATTGGGCAATCTTCACACTGTCGGTAATTCCCAAACGGATAAGGGCGAAGATACGCAGTTCGGTACTCATTCGTTCGTTGGCCTTGGGGTAAATCTGCTCCCCTTCGGCAAGCAGGGTGTTGAAGTCTTCTACAAAAGTGGGAAACAGTTGCAAGAAGGTATTATCAAAATTGGCATAAAATTCTTTCAGTTCCTCTTCTATAAACTTGGAAGATTTGATATTTTTGTATAGCTCATCTACCTTGCCCGTAGCGGCTATCTTGCCCAGTGAACGCCGATAGTTATCCATCTTTTCCAGATATACGGAACACTGGTCCATATAGCGGCCGATGTATTCCTCTTTCAGGTAGGAGTTTTCGGCAATGATGTGGTTGGCTTCTTTCAGTTGCAGATTGTAGCGGTGGAGTTCTTCATTCAATTCTTTCAGGCGCTTGTTGGCATCTATCACTTCGTGGCGTGCGGCTGCTACGCGTTTCATCTGCTTATACACATAGAAGATGGCGATCAGTAGGAAGATGGACAGCAAGCTGATAGAGACTAACGCCCATTTCATTTGTTCCTGTTGCTTTTCGGCCTTTTGCTGGTAAGTGTCGTTGATGAGGGGGAAGATTTGCAGGATTTCCAGAATACGCAACCGGGCGTTGCAGAACACAGCATCGTCCATACACAATTTCAGATACGAATAGGCACGGTCTATGTCTCCTTCCTGATAGAGCAACACAGCCAGTTTCCTCAAAGAAATATATTCGCGCACTGCGGACTTCATATCTGCAATGGAGGAAAGAATCAAATACTCTTTCTCTTTTTCTGTGTCTTCTTTCAGGCGGTATGATTCTGATAAAGTGTAGGCACAGATTGCCACATCGTGCACATTGTCTATCTGTCCCGCCAGATAGTCGGTCAATAGCTGGATGGCTTTATCGAACTCGCCTCGCACATTGTGCTGGTCGGACTGAATCAGCGTGTACACCAGAAGATTGTCTTTGTTGACCAGCAACAGGGAATCACGGTATCTATCCGTTATCTCAGCATAGAGTTTTTTCTCCTGTTCCGTAACGGCATAATCGGCCATGAGGCCATAGACGGTACGGTAAATATGGTAATAATACGGGTGCAGGTCATCAGGTAGATGATTGATTTGTACGTTATGCATCAGGTCAACTGCTTCTTTATACATGCCTGCTGTGCCCATAATCTCGGCAGTGTTCATGAGGGCGTTGTCCTGATGCTCCTTATTTTTCATTCGCAGGGCTACCTGGTATCTCTCGCGTGAGATGTAGAGCGAAGAGTCGGTGTTGTAGGAACGGTATTCATCCAGATATTCCCCCAACAGGGTAAAGCGGTTTTCGTCAGAAATGCGTTGTCTCAAGGCTTGTCTCAGGTCGTTCAGCTTCTTTTCTTTTTGCTCGATGTATACAGGGCGGTTCTGAATTACATGGTCCAGTTGGGATAAAAGGGAGTCTACAACATTGTTGGCGGCATGGAGCTGACACATACATACACAACATAATAGATATAAGGATGTGACTATTTTCTTCATCTGAGTTTCGATTGGTTAAAGGTTACTTCTACAAGAAGTTCTATGC
>ERZ1673752.3523-NODE-3523-length-14837-cov-5.100731_pt1 | contig 14837 bp, 18 predicted proteins | sample MGYA00580195_ERZ1673752 | MGnify/ENA primary metagenome ERZ1673752 (study PRJEB41218, sample SAMN15661744) | gut metagenome | host: Homo sapiens | place: Canada: London | collected 2015-08-20/2019-03-30 | study: EMG produced TPA metagenomics assembly of...
CCTTTAATCAGCGTTTCCTTAAATATAAACATTCCATAGTATAATAAATTACATAATTTAGGCAATCGTATAAACTTGAATAATTTTATAAAAACGACTTCGCGATTGTTCATGCATCATGAGTGTAGGGTAGTGCAGTCGTATCCTTGCTAAAAGTTTGATTTCGGAGTATAGTACACCATATGGAAACCATACAACAAAACTTGGAACACATTCGGGAGCGGATGGCTGTCGCTTGTGCGCGTTCGGGGCGAAAACCGGAGGATGTACAATTACTACTCGCAACGAAAACGGTGCCGCCGCAGATTATTATGGAAGCGTTTGCGTGCGGCGCAACCCTCATCGGTGAAAACCGTGTACAGGAAGTACTTGAAAAATATGATGCGCTACAAGCGGTTCCGCATGAAAGTCATTTTATCGGGCATCTCCAGAGTAATAAAATAAAAAGTATTATTGATAAAGTTACTTGCATTGAATCCGTTGATACGCTTGAACTTGCTCAAAAATTGCACAACCGGTTACACGAGCAATCCCGCACGATGGATATTTTTCTTGAGGTAAATACATCCGGTGAAGTTTCAAAATACGGCTGTCACCCGGATGCGGTGCTATCTCTCGTTGAACAAATCTCGCAACTTTCGGCTTTGCGTATTCGCGGGTTGATGACTATCGGCGCTTTAACCGATGACGAAAAAAAGGTGCGCGCCTGTTTTGCATTACTTCGGTTGCTTGCGGAAAAAATTAATGCACAAAAAACGGCAGTGCGGATCCATACGCTTTCGATGGGAATGTCGGGCGATTTTGAATGGGCAATTGAAGAAGGCGCGACCGAAGTGAGAATAGGGTCGGCAGTGTTCGGTGCCCGTTCTAACAAAAACTGATCGCTGAAATGCACTCACTGTTTACGGACGATGAATGGAAAAAAGCCGAATCCGTTTTCCATTCGCCGCTCCTACAAGCCTTAGTTAAAAAAGATGCACGGCGCTTGGACGTTTTAACGGAGTTTTTTTCCGCGCATGCCGTTCCCTACAAAGTTGTCCGGTTAAAGCAGTATCGCCATTGTGTTGTGACATTTGATAAACGCTTTTATTCACCGAACGGCGAAACTAAAACGCTGATTGCACATTACGATCGGGTAGGAAATGAGTTCGGCGCAAATGACAATTCGAGCGCCTGCGTTCAGTTGGCATTTTTTGCAAAAGAGCTGCTGACCGAAAAAAGTCCTCACAATATTCGGTTTATCTTTACCGACGGTGAAGAACTCAACAATAAAAGTATTGCGACGCAGGGCGCGTTTTTGCTCGGTGTCGGCTTGCGTGAACTGAATGTACATCGCAGGCAAAACGTTTTTGTATTCGATTTGTGCGGTGCCGGTGATACGCTTATCTTTTCGCAAGCCGGTATTTTTTCTCGCGATCCGGAAAAAGTGCGGAACGTAAAACGCCTGCAGCAGTTTGCCGTGCAATGTGCCGAAAAAGCGAAGCTGCCGAGTATGATTTTGCCGACAGGATTCAGCGATAACGCCGGTTTACTGGCAAGCGGGATTACGGCGCAGCTTATCACCGTGTTGCCCGCTACCGAAGCGGTGTCGTTTAAAAAAGCGCTGGAAACATTGCAGCAAAAACTCTCACCTGAATCATTTACCGAATTGATAAAAAAAAGCATACTGGAAAATACCGTTTATACTTCAATCGAAAAAATAAAACCGGCAACGTGGAAACGGATGCACACCACCGCCGATAGTCTTGAAAACTTAACCGTTGATGCCTTTGCTGTAATGCGAAAATATCTTCACGCGCTAAAATAGCCGACTTGGAAAAACTATAAAAAACTATACTTTTTATGCCAATATCCTTGACACACTATGTATATTTGTATATAATATACCTATGTTAAATAAGCAAGAGATTTTGCGCGGTCTGACCGATACTCTGATTTTAGCGCAACTGTACAAAGGCGACAGCTACGGGTACGAGATAAACAAACGGATTGAAGAAACATGTGCCGGAATGTTTAAGCTCACCGAAGCAACCCTTTACACGGCGTTCCGACGCTTGGAAGAAGCGGAACTAGTGAGTTCGTATTGGGGCGACGGCGATAGAGGAGCAAGACGCCGATACTACAGCATAAGCAAAGCAGGTAAAAAGTTGTACCGCGAAAATGCAGATGACTGGAATTTATTTTCCGCCGCCATCTGTCAATTGCTTGAACAATGATTTTTCGATGAGGATTTTAAGGAGAAGCACTATGAACGAAAAAATCAAAAACTATGTTGATCTTCTTTTTGAAGATGTACCGAGAAGCCAAAAGGCGAATGAACTTCGTAACGAATTATTGTCAAACCTCAATGACCGCTATGAAGCGCTGATTGCCGAAGGAAAAACTGAAAACGAAGCATACGGTCTTGCCGTCGCCGAACTGGGAAATGTTGACGAGCTGATAAAAGACCTGATGCCCGATAAGGAAATGCAAGAGCGGGTAAATGCCGAGCGAAAACGGAAAGCGTTTTTCACTTCGATTGCAATATTTATGTATATTATCAGCTGCGCACTGTTCCCTTTGCTGGATATGCTGGATATTAATGAGAACATCAGTATCACCGTATTTTTCCTTATCATTGCCGTAGCAACGGGGCTTTTGATTTATGTGAATATGAGTACTCCCATTGACTTACTGCCGTACCTGAAAAGCACGGATGATGATTTTGATACAAACTATCAATCGCGGAATACAAAAAACAGCAGCGCTCATTTTATGCGATCAGTAGAAAACTTTTTTTGGCTCGTCGTGGTTGTTCTGTATTTCGGGATTAGTTTCAGTACGGGAGCATGGCAGAGCACGTGGCTTATTTTCCTTGCAGGCGCGGCAATCTGGCAAGGCATTAAACTTATCATGCTATATCGCAATGAACGGGGAGAAAAATAATATGAAGCGGTATCTTATCCTTGCAAGTTTGTGGTTTGCGGTTGCGATTGGTATTATTTATTTTTTAGTGGGCGCTTTACGATGTGATGCGGGCGGTCCTCAATGTTTCGGTATGAGCAGTACAAGCCTTGTTCGCGAAGAATATTTTAGCGTCGAGGAAATTGACCGCATCGAAGCAAAATTATATTTTTATGATGTACGCATTTTTCCGACCGACGATGATCGATTCCGCGTTCGAGTGTACGATTATAAAAAAACAAAACACGGAACGGTTCAAGTGAATGTATCCGATAAAACACTGCACCTTGTATCGGAGCGTAAACAGCCACGCGCCGTTTTCTTTATCGGAATTCAAACGGGAAGTCCTTCCATTGAAATCGAAGTTCCGAAAAACGCCGTGAAAAGGCTCAACGAAAAAAGCGATCCGCTGCATTTGTGTGCGATTTCCGTTGAGAGTAGTTCTTTCGATATTTCGCTTGAAAACATTGTTGTCGGCAATGTCGACATTGCAACAAAGAGCGGCGATATTCGCCTCCATGACTGCACCGTTAAAAATAATTTTGCCTGTGTTACGACATCGGGCGATATACGGGGAACGGCATCTTTCAATAATTTTACCATTACCACACGATCCGGTGATTGCCGACTGGATCTGATCTCCGAACCGATAGGCGAATCGTCGTTTGAAAGCAGCTCGGGCGATTTTCGCGTACGGCTTCCGGAGTCAATCAGCGGTTTTACGGTACACTTCCATTCCCACTCAGGCGACTACCGAAATCGCTTTACCGGAGTTTCGGCGGAGAAAAACACCGATGATCGATATAAGGACGGCGGAGCAACGATAAACATCAAAACAAGCTCGGGAGATTGTACAATCGGGAAAATGGATGTATTGACTTTTTAGCTTTAATTCGGTATAGTAAACCGCAATGTCAAAAAAACTTTTATTCAAAGTAAACGATACACTTGTGTATCCGGGACAAGGGGTCGGTCGCGTTACTGAAATTTCAAATATGGAAGTTGACGGCAAGACTATTCAGTATTATGTAGTATTATTACCTGAAATTGAAATGACCGTACTTATTCCGATCGAGCGTGCTGAAGAGCGGGGACTTCGTTCCATTGTTTCAAAAAAAGAAGCGGAACAAGCACTTGAATTTTTATCCGAAGAACCGGATACAATGCCAAGTGATTGGAAAGCACGCTATCAAATGAATATGGATCTTTTCAAAAGCGGGAAAGTTTTGGATGTTTGTTCGGTTATTCGTACCTTGTATCATCGCGGGAAAATAAAAGAGCTGCCAATTCAAGAGAAAAAATTGTATGAAAATGCGTATAAAATTTTCCAAGATGAAATCACTGCTGTTCTCAAAATAACGGCAGAGGAAGCGGAGATGAAAATACACAAAGCATTGGAACCGTTTCCCGAAAATGAAAAAGCAGCGGAGTACAGCGACGACATTGATGACGATATTTTTGAAGATGATGAATTTGACGACTAGTTTTTAATATAGCTCCATGACAACGTATTCCGTTATTTTGTGCAGTGCCGGAAACTCAACGCGATTTGGTGCAGGCGTAAAAAAAGAATATCTGCCGTTGCGGTTATTCTTGCCGGCAGATTCTGATTTGCCGGAAGCGGCTGTGCCGGATACGGTATCCGTCCTTTCCGCCTGCGTTAGCAAATTTTTGACTTTCACTGCAATAAAAAATATCGTGATTGTGATTCCGCAAGGGCAGGCGGAAACCGCAAAAAAACTCCTGCAAGCCGACACCGGAATATCCGTCCCCGTTTTCCCGAATGACAGCCAAACCGGTTTTGCCGAATTGAAAACCGGCGCAGCGATTTTTTTGGTAAGCGGCGGAAAAACGCGACAAGCATCGGTTTTTGAAGGTTTAAAGTTTTTACAGAGCTTAGCCGATTCTCGAAAAACCGAATACGTGTTCATCCACGATGCCGCCCGTCCTTTTTTTTCGCCTGAACTGATAAATCGTATGTTTGAAAAATTAGCGGTTGCGGATGCGGTGATTCCGGGCGTGCCGTCCGTCGATACGCAAAAACGCATCGGTGAAGATTCTTGTGTTGCCGAACATCTCGTGCGGAGCGACATTCGTGCGGTACAAACACCGCAAGCATTCAAAACGGAAGAAATTTATACCGCACATCGGAAGGCAATTTTCGAAAAACAATACACTGATGACAGCGAAGTTTTTTTTGATACATTCCCCGAAAAAAAAATTTTAGTGATTGAGGGGGAGCTTTCAAACAAAAAAATTACCTATTCGAGCGATGCTCCGAATATGAATGTGCTTTCGAAAAATCGAGCGGAACCGAACGTTCGAATCGGTTTTGGCTACGACATTCACCGACTAGCAGCCGGCAAGCCGTGTATACTCGGCGGTGTGCAGCTTAAAAGCGAAAAAGGTTTTATCGCACACTCGGATGGTGATGTGCTTCTCCACGCAATTACCGATGCCCTTTTAGGAGCGGCGGGCTTTTCGGATATCGGCGAACTTTTTCCTCCGAGCGATCCGACGTGGAAAAATGCAAATTCGGGAGAACTGTTGAAAAAAGCGTGGGCGCTTTGTAATCAAGACGGTAGGTACCGCATCCAAAACTTGGATTGCGTTCTCGTGATGGAAGCGCCGAAACTTTTGCCCTACCGAGATGCGATTCGCCGTTCAATCGCAGCTTTGTTGGATATCGAAAAAGAGCAAGTTTTTGTGAAAGCAAAAACCGCGGAAAAAACGGGAGCGGTCGGAAAAGAAAAAGCCGTTGAAGCCTTTGCTACTGTTCTGGTTACGGTGCGGCACTTATTGTAACATTTTTGCTGCTTATGTTGTTTTATAGCGTCTATGACTGTGAAAAAAATTATGCATTTATTTTATCTTTTTTTTGTTTATGCAACAATTGGTTGGATTATTGAAGTTATTTTTCATGCGGTGAACGTCGGGCAATTTGTGAACAGAGGCTTTTTAGCGGGAGCATATTGTCCGATTTACGGTTTCGGAATGCTTTTTGTGTTGTGGTTTTTGCATCCGTATATGGATAGTCCGTGGCGTCTTTTTTTGTTTTCCATTATTATAACAACGCTCATTGAATTAGTGGGCGGTTTTCTTTTGGAGTTTTTTTTCCATAACCGCTGGTGGGATTATTCGGATGTACCTTTTAATTTTAAAGGATATAATTGTGTCCGATTTTCACTGTACTGGGGGTTTGCGGCTTTGATTGCGGTTAAATTTGTTCATCCCGTTGTTGAAAAATTTTATGATGTGTTGCCGCATTTTGTTATGTATCCGCTTTTAAGCGTGTTATTTTGTGTTATTATTGTGGACAGTATTATCACTAATATCGGCGTTTTAAATATGAATCATGAGCTTGCGGAGTTGCATGCTATTTCCAACAAAATTGAATCGTTTTCCGACAATTTCGGAGAGCGTATTGCAGATCAGGTTTTTCGCTCACAGGAAGCAAAAAAAGTTTTGAATAAAAAATTCAATGAAAGAATGGACGCTTTTTCTAAAAAGCATTCTCGTTTCTTGAAAGCGTTTCCCCGGCTTGAATCCAAAGAACACAAAGGCTTTTTTAAGCAGGCAAAGGAAAAACTGCGCGGTGTGGAAACTCAAAAAAAACAAAATGAGAATAGTGAAAATAACGGCGCGGATGAAAAACAGTCGCGGTAATACCTGATTTACATATATGCGGAAAAAATATTTCGGAACTTCAGATTTTTATAAAAGCGTTCTTTTCATCTCTGTTCCGGTGATGGGGCAGCTTTTTATTTCGACTTTGGTTTCGCTCATTGACGGGTTTATGGTTGCTCGGCTTGGTGATATAAAAATGAGCGGCGTAAATGTGGCAAACCAAATATTTTTTGTGGTGCAAGTTGCGACCTCGTCGTTGGCAACCGCAGGCGGTATTTTTCTTTCGCAATATAGCGGTGCAAAGCAAAAAAAAGGAATGCAGCAAGCTTACCGCTTTAAAGTTTTGCTGTTGCTTTTGGTATCGATTCTTTCGATGCTGGTGATTTATTTTTTTAAATCCCCGCTCCTTTTTGCAATGGTCGCTAAAAACACAAACGCCGCTGAAATTGTGCGGTGCGGAGCGGATTATATCAATATTATTCTTTTCAGCTTTATCCCGTTTTCACTTTCGCTCGCGATTTCTACGTCGCTTCGAGAAACCGGTTCCCCTCGTTCGCCGTTTGTGGTTACGCTGATTGCGGCAATTGTCAACATGATTGGAAACTATGCGCTTATTTACGGAAAGCTCGGGGCGCCGCGTTTGGAAGTCATCGGTGCGGCGTATTCGACTCTCGCTGCGCGAATTATTGAAATGACACTTTTTATTATTATCGCGTACAAAAAAGATTTTTACGTGCCGTTTTTTAAACTTTGGCATATTGATTTTCATATTTTCAAAGAGATTATTAAACGCTCATCGTGGCTTTTGGCGTCGGACGTTATTTGGGCACTCACCGAAACGATTATCAACGCGGTGTATAACGGAATGGGCGGACCGGAAGTGGTGTCAGGAATGTCTGCCGGCTGGACGATTAGCGATTTGTTTTTTTTAACGCATGCCGGTTTGGGAACGGCAATCACGGTTATTATCGGCGGTTTACTCGGACAGGATAAATTGGATGAAGCCCGCGAAAAAGCCGATTGGTTTAAAAGTCTTTCCTTGCTTGTCGGTGCTACCGTCGGTATTATTGAAGCGGCTAGCAGTTTTATCTTGGTGCCGCTTATTTTCGGAAAGCTGTCGCCGAATGCGCAGAATATTGCGATGCGCTTACTCATCATGGTTGCGCTTTATATGCCGGCGTGGAGTTTAACGAATGCGCAATATTTTATTTTGCTTGCAGGCGGCGACTCGCGAACAATGTCGCGGATTGAAACCGGTATTAATCTTTTTGTTTTTTTGCCGGCGGTTTTTTTGCTCTCGCGTTTTACCGCGGTGGGTCCTGTCACCTTGTATGCACTGATAAAAATTGCGTCGTTGATAAAACCGGTTTTGACGCATCGGGCTTTGAAAAGAGAAGAATGGGTAAAAAATCTAACGTGATAAAAAGTCGGGCACCCTGAAAAATTCTATTGACAATTTTATTGATTATTATGATAATTGACCGTACATAAAACTGAGGTGATAAGAAATGAAAATACTTTTTGTCATCAATAATTATTACAGTAAAGGAAACGGACTAAGTGCTTCTGCGCGCAGAACGGTCGGTTATTTGAGTAAGGACGGACATGAAGTCCGCATACTGTCCGGCGCTAACCCGAATCAGAGCAGACCGCAGCCGTATTATTGTTTGAGCGAATTCCGTCTGCCGTTGTTTAGCGGACTTGTTGCGGCTCAAGGATATTCATTTGCAAAATCGGATGACAACATCATTCGGAAAGCGGTTCAATGGGCGGATGTCGTCCATATTGAAGAGCCTTTTTATATCCAAATGCGAGCGGTTAAAATAGCAGAAGAGTTGGGAGTTCCCTGTACGGCAACCTATCACCTGCATCCTGAAAATTTAACGGCGTCTGTCGGAATGGAAAACTGGAGCTTCCTGAATACGGCAATACTTCGGGTGTGGCGGGATTTTGTGTTTGACCGCTGCTCTGATGTGCAGTGTCCCACCGAGAATGTACGGAAGCGCTTGGAAAAAAATTACTTTCGTGCAGCCCTCCATGATATTTCAAACGGTATTATTCCGGAAGAAGGCTACCATACGTTTCACAAACCGGGTGAAGCATTTACGGTTGCGTGTATCGGTCGGTTTTCACGGGAAAAGGATCAGTTTACGCTGCTTGAAGCAATGAAGTATTCCCGCTTTGCGGGGCAGATTCAGCTCATTTTTGCAGGACGTGGACCCATGGAGGATGCCTACAAGGAAGAAGCAGATAAACTCTTTCAAAAAGGGCTGCTTACCCATAGACCGATTTTCGTATTTTGCAACAGGGAAAAGCTCAGACTACTGGCGAGAAAATCTGATCTTTATATCCATTGCGCAACTATCGAAGTGGAAGGGCTTTCATGCTTGGAAGCGTTACAACAGGGGGCGGTACCGATTATCGCTGAAGGAACGCTGACCGCCGCATCACAGTTTGCGCTTGATGCTCGGAACCGCTTTCCCGAACGGGATGCCAAAACGCTTGCCGATCGCATTGATTATTGGCTCGGTAATGACAAGGAACGTGAAAAAATGGTAAGCGCGTACATTCAATCCGCGAAAAAGTATGACATCAACGGTTCAATCGCGGCGCTTGAAGCAATGTTTCAAGATGCCATTCATCGTAAACACACTGCAGATATTGTTTGATTCCGTGAGAAAATCGTCTTTTTGATTGATTTTTACTCCGCTTGACTTTTTAGCTTTTTTGACTACACTGATATAAAATACATTAATAGAGAGGTTTATATGAAGTTAGTGAGTCAAACCGTTACGGAGTTTGCAGCGGAAACGGCGAGCAGCTCTCCGGCTCCCGGGGGCGGTTCAATTTCGGCGCTGGCAGGAACGTTGAGTGCCGCGCTTGGACAGATGGTTATTCGTTTAACGGAGGGGAAAAAAGCGTTTTTGGCGTTGCCGGAAAATATCCAAGTTGAAATCAAAAATGCACTTTCCGTTTTGGAAACAAAGCACCGTGAACTCTTATCGCTCATCGACGAAGACACCGAAGCGTTTAACAGCTTTATGGCAGCACTTGCACTGACGAAAGCAACGGATAAAGAAAAAGCAAAACGAGCACAGGCGATGAAAGAAGCGACGATTCTTTCGCTGAATGTTCCGTTTAAAACCGCTCAGAGCTGCTGCGAAGTTTTGGAACAGTTAAAAGTGCTTGCATTGCATGGAAATAAAAATGCAATTTCTGATGTCGGTGTTGCCGCTTTGATGGGTGAAGCCGGTTTAAACGGCGCGGTTTTCAATGTAAAAATAAACTTGCTCGGTTTGGATGATGAAACGGAAAAAACGACAAAACGAAACGAATGTGACGCTTTGGTTAAAAAAGCGGCGCAATTAAAAAACGAAGTGCTGCAAATCGTACAGGAAAAAATTTTATAAATTGCAAGGCGCGCTTTGAAAGTTCGTTTTACGGTTTTATCGAGCGTGCTTATTTCAGCGGGTATTGAAGCCTTGCAGCTCTTTGCCCTGCTGATTCGTTTTGACAAAAATTTTGAAGCAAAAGTGTATCGTGTTACGATTATCGCAGAACTCGAAAAAGCTGTGGATGCGTATACGGCGATTTATACGAAAGCGGTGATGAACAAATGAAAGTGAGTAGCGGCGGTTTATCTAATCAGGAACTGCACAACGGCTTCGATGAAGTATCGGGTGCGGAATTTGTTCCGAAATATCCTCATAAAAGCTTTTTACGTAAAGCAAAACTAATAGTGGAAAACACGAACAATGCTTTATTTGATGAACCGGTCTTTTTAGAAGGATATGAAGAGTATGTTCCTCAAATGTTCTTGTCCCGTGCCGCTTTACCTGACGTATCATCAAAAAGTAAGCCTTTGCCTGTCAGCACAAATACGATGGTGCGTGATGAAAATATTCGCAGCGCCAATTCAATTATTCAAACCGATGAAGGCTTATTTGAAATCAACGAAAATAATACGTCCATAGAAAAAGATACGCTTTTTGAAAAGCTGGTTGCAAAAGTTTTGCATGCAAAATAAAATGGGTTTCGTAAAAAAATTGCTAATACAAAGTTTTGATGATTTTCAAATCCTGTTTGAAACCGACGACTATGCTGTAGTATATAAGCCGGCAAATATTCCGACTGCACCGCTCCATGAAAACGAACCCGGCACGGCACTTGCGCTTTTTTTGAAGGAACGTCCACAGGCGAAAAAAGTACGCGGTGCAAAAAAAGCGATTGAGTGCGGGTTGCTCCATCGCTTGGACACGCCGACATCCGGTTTAGTACTCATTGCAAAAACGCAAACGGCATACGATGCGCTTTTAAACTTGCAGGGAAAAAATAAAATATCCAAAACATATTTTGCTTTTTGCGACGGAAGGTGCAACGAAAAAATAACCGTGCCGTATACTATCGAAACTAAGTTCCGTCCTTTTGGTGTCGGTGGAAAAAAAGTAAAGCCGGTTCCGCTCACCGCACCGCGAGCTGCAAAACTGAAAAGCGCCGTCTACACGACGCGGATTATTTTCGCGCAAGAAAAAAAATCTTACCTTGCATTGAAAGTGCAAATCACGAAAGGTTACCGCCATCAAATCAGGAGCCATTTAAGCAGTATCGGTTTTCCCATCATCGGAGATTCCTTGTATAACGAATCGTATAATGGCGAGCGCTTACAATTATATGCCGTTGCATTGCAGTTCCCTGAAAATATTTATGACGAAAACTCGTCGCCGATATGCTTGATGATTGACGCGCCAAACTATATTTTGCCGTAGCGCAAAGGTGTTGCGGAATTCGGTAATAGATTTCGGTCTGCATGTAAAAATATCCGTAATAATCAAAAGCAGATTATGTGTTCGGTATTTCTTTTGAAAAATAAATTGAAAATTCTTTCCGTTCAATATCATGATTTGAAAAAGCACTTGCATCAAAACCGGAAATAATAAAACCGCATTTCCGATAAAAACGAATTGCGTTTTCATTGCAGCTTTCCGTATCCAAAAAAACTGATCGGCATTTGAGCGCTTTTGCTTTTTGCTCTGCAAATTCGATAAGATGTGTCCCAAGATGCTTTCCGCGCTCACAGCCGGAAATAAAAAGATTCGCAATATATAAACGCCGTGAATCACCGTGTTTATATAATTCAATAAATGCAATGACTTTCTTGTTGTGCTTGATGCCGTATATCATTGCCGTTGCATCTTCAAATAGCTTGACAGTGTATTGTTTTCTTTTCCGTGTATCAAAATTTTTTTTAACAAAGGTAAAAGATGTTCCGGCATTTGCGTTACGAATTTCCAAATCAAGATATGAGGTTGTGGTGTATATTACCGTGATACGGGGAGCCATATCTTGTTTTGTGAGCGCTTCGATTTTGATTTCTTTTTCGGGGAACGGTGCCGTAATTTTATTCATAGTAAATTCCAAAAGTTTATTTCATCGGAAAAAGGATTTAACCATAATACCATAAAAAATACTTTTTCACAAGAGGTAGATAATTGTGTGTCTTTGAAAAATAATAATTTCATCCCCCTATAATTTTATAATAGAAATTTCATCCTCCATGTGAGAAATTATGCAATCTTTAAAAACATGAGTTTTTCGATATCGTCGGTGAATCTGGCTCAAAACCGTTCGATAAATCACAAAAAAATGATTTTATTTATTGACAGAAGCAAGGAAAAGGAATACACTGTATTCCATGATGAATATGTTTGAAGGTAATATGGATAATCACGAAAAGCCGATACTGTGCGGCATCGTCAATGTAACGCCCGATTCTTTTTCGGACGGCGGAAAATGGAGCGACACGGAAAAAGCGGTTGCGCACGCTTTGGATTTGGTGGAGCAGGGCGCCGGCATGCTTGACATCGGCGGAGAATCCACGCGACCCGGTTCTACGTTTGTACCCGTTGAGGAAGAAATCGCTCGCGTGGTGCCGGTTATTACAGAACTGAAAAAACGGACAACCGTTCCGCTTTCGATCGATACATGGAAGTCGGAAGTTGCAAAAGCGGCATTGGATGCCGGAGCGGACATTGTAAACGATATTACGGGGCTTGCCGGTGATATCGATATGGCAAAAACGATTGCCGCTTATAATGCGCAGGCGGTTATTATGTTTAATCCGGTGATCTTCCGACCGGAACATCCGAGTTGTAAAATATTCCCTGCATTTAATTTGAATAACAGCAATGAACATTTTTTTCCGGAAGAGGAAAAAAAGCTGATGAAAGACCTGCCTATTTTTTTTGCGTTTTATCACTATATGGTAAAAATGACCACAGTTGCGCGGGAAGCCGGCATTCCTCGAAATAATATTATGATAGATCCGGGAATTGGCTTCGGACTTACCAAGCAGGAAAATCTTTTTTTAATTAAAAATTTAGACGCGATCCAAAATCGCCTGCCGTATCCGATTTTTTTAGGTGTTTCACGAAAGCGCTTTTTGGTAAATATACTCGAAAAGTCGGGATTGAATGTGGATCCATCAAGCGCAGAAGGTTTTCAGAACCGTGATTTTGCGTCCGCGATTTTAACCGCTATTGCGACGCGTCAAAAGGTGAAAGTGCTGCGGGTGCATGCAATACGCGAACATAAAATTGCTCTGGAAATCGCACACGCCGTTCAGTACGCTGAATTTGCCGACGACACAAACTTTGCCGCGTATAAGTAAAAGAGGGGAGGGCGGGAAAAGTAACTGCGGACGGATGCACTCACATTGAAGATCGCCTCTAATGTCTCTTAGCTTTCTGGTTTCACCAGTCTTTTTGTGCGGGGAGGCATACCCTACATAATCTCTATTGCTTTTTTATACAACTGAGGTAAACAATTTTGTCGCAGCCGGAACTTCGTACCGTGGTTGTGTCCTGTCCGTGCATCAAAATCTACTAAAATATTTCCGACTTCTATTTCATTCAAGAAATGCTCAAATGAAAATTTTTGCATGGCAGAAAAAACAAAGATAAAAAAAGTTTTTATTGCGGGTAATTTTCTAAAATTTTTTTAACTTCGTCTTTGCTCAACACTTTTCCGACTGAAACGACCTTATCATCAATAACTAAAGCAGGAGTAGACATTATACCATAGCTTGCCATTTTACGATAATCTTTAATATGTTCGATTCCGGTATCCATACCTAATTCCGATAAGGCTTCGCGGGTGTTCTCTTCCAGTTCATTACAGCGACTACATCCTGCGCCACAAATTTTAACGCGTGAGTTTTCTACACTTTGATCACAAGCGTTATTTTTTTCCTTTTTAAAAAAAATCATAATCCACTCCTCATATTTTATCTAAATCAATACAAATTGAATAGCATTAAAAAAGTACCCTACCAAAACGATTCCTATTGTACAAATTGCTATAAATAATGCTAGTAGTTTTGGTTTAACTGCTTGCTTTAACAAAAACAAAGACGGTAAACTAAGAGTCGTAACCGCCATCATAAAACTAAGTACCGTACCGAGTTGTGCGTTCTTTGCAAGCAAGGCTTCTGCAACTGGAATAGTGCCAAAAATATCTGCATACATTGGAACACCTACGAGCGTTGCAAGCACTACTCCAAGGGGATTGTTGTTACCAAGTATTTTTTCTATCCAAACTTGCGGTATCCAGTTATGTATAATTGCTCCAACACCAACACCAAGCACTATGTACGGGAACACTTTTTTAAAAGTTGAAAGCATTTGCTCTTTTGCAAAACGGAATCTTTTCTTTACCGTCATTATTTCAGATTCTAGGTCTGCAACATGAGCCTGCATTATAAAGTCCGCAACATATTTTTCCATATGAAGTTGTTCTATTATGGAGCCACCGATAACTGCAATAACTAAACCGAGTACTACATACATAATAGCAACTTTTGCTCCAAATATACTCATGAGTAAAATTAAACTACCAAGGTCTACCATAGGTGATGAAATTAAAAATGAAAAAGTTACTCCGAGTGGAAGACCTGCACTCGTAAAGCCCATAAAAAGAGGAATAGATGAACAAGAACAAAAAGGCGTAACGGTTCCAAGCAATGCTGAAATTATGTTTGCCCATATTCCTTTGAATTTACCAAGTATTCTTTTACTTCTTTCCGGTGGGAAAAAAGACTGTATATATGAAATAATAAAAATTAATGAGCATAAGAGAATCGTAATCTTTATAATATCATAGATAAAAAAATGCAAACTTCCACCGAAACGAGTTTCTAAATCGAAACCAAAAGCCGTAAGGAGGCACTGATTAATTCAATCGAGAATTAATCAGTGCCCACCTTTAAAATC
>ERZ1673752.3524-NODE-3524-length-14835-cov-6.903721_pt1 | contig 14835 bp, 11 predicted proteins | sample MGYA00580195_ERZ1673752 | MGnify/ENA primary metagenome ERZ1673752 (study PRJEB41218, sample SAMN15661744) | gut metagenome | host: Homo sapiens | place: Canada: London | collected 2015-08-20/2019-03-30 | study: EMG produced TPA metagenomics assembly of...
CCCTTTAAACCATTTAAAATTCTTCTAAATACACCTTCTTTTTTAGGTATTGTTAATGCTCTTATCTCATTATCTATTCTTTCTTTATGTCTTTTTCTATCTACCATGAATTCATTTTTACCCACTTGATAACTGTTTTGAAGTTTATCAAATGTTTTTTTGTCACACCAAGCAGATTTTAAAATAATAGAAAGAATAACAATCGATTCATAACATAAATTTTGTTCATGTAAAGGTTTTGATAAATCTATATAAAACTCATGAGTATCATCTTTAAAATTTTCCATAAACCATACAAAATTTTTAGGAACTTTCGCTCTTAGCTTTGGATCTGTATATTCTAAAACTACTGATACTTCTTTTAAAGCTTTATATAATAAATCTTGTTTTGCCATCTTTCCTCCTTTACTTTGATAATAATTTTAATGATTCTTTTATAATATCTTGAGAATTTTCTGCACCAACACTAGCTTTATTAATAATTTTATCTATCTCAGAAATTTTAAATCCTAAAACTTTTAATGCAATTCTAGCTTCTTCTATAATATCTTTATCTATACTATTTTTTGTTCTATTATTTATAATATTTTTCAAGTTATTATCTTCTTTAATTAATTTGTCTTGTAATTCTAAAACTATTCTAGCTGCAGTTTTTTTACCAATTCCTGGATATTTAGAAATATAATCCACGTCATTATTAATTATTGCAATTGCAAATTCAACAGGATCTGCTTTTGATAAAATGCCTATTGCTATTTTAGGTCCAATTTTACTTACAGATATTAATTTTGAAAACATCTTTTTTTCTTCAATATTAGCAAATCCAAAAATTGAAATATCATCTTCTTTAACATTCATAAAAGTATATACTTTTATTTTATCTGTTTCCTTTAGATTATTTATCTTTGTCATTATTTCCATTAATGATCGTTCAGACATGTTAATAATATATCCAATTCCATTGTTCTCAATAATTATTTTATCTTCTTCAACACTTACTGGTTTCCCTTTTATATATTCAAACACATTATCTCTCCATTATTTTAATTATATATATTTAATTTGTCTTTTTCAAGAGTATTTTTTTTAAGCTCTACGGAAGCAATATTTACTACATATATGTTAATAAATCTAAAAAATATTTTTAATTGACATTTTGTTAAAAAATCAATATAATAAAAATATAATGCGAGAGTAGCTCAGTTGATAGAGCGATGCCTTGCCAAGGCATAGGTCGCGAGTTTGAACCTCGTCTCTCGCTCCATTTTTTATTTGGTGATATGGCCAAGTTGGTTAAGGCAGAAGTCTGCAAAACTTTTATCCCCGGTTCGAATCCGGGTATCACCTCCATAAAAATAATTTTATATATTATGTAAAAAAGAGATGTTTTAAATTTAATGCACCTCTTTTTTTTCTTGCAACACTTTATTTTTAATGATATAAATTAATTAAAAATATTAGGAGTTGATTTGGAAAAATTAGTTATAAATGGAAATAAACCATTAAATGGTGAAGTATATATTAGTGGTGCTAAAAATTCTGCAGTTGCAATAATACCTGCAACTGTTTTAATTGCAGGAAAATGTACACTTAAAAACCTTCCGCATATTAGTGATGTAATTAAATATGTTGACATTTTAGAAGAATTAGGAGCTGAAATTATTTGGGAAAATAAAAATACTATAACAATTGATACATCTAATATTAATAATTTTGAAGCTATTTCAGATAATGTTTCTAAATTTAGAGCTTCATATTATTTGCTAGGGGCTTTTCTTTCAAGATTTAATCATGCTAAAGTTGGATTACCAGGAGGTTGTAGTCTTGGTGAAAGGCCAATAGATCAACATTTAAAAGGATTTGAAGCACTTAGTGCAAAGGTTTTTGTAAGTGATTATGTAGAAGCTAAATGTGATAAACTTATTGGTAGTAGAATTTTCTTAGATATGGCGTCTGTTGGTGCAACAATAAACATTATGTTAGCTGCTACAACTGCAGAAGGCACAACTATTATAGAAAATGCTGCAAAAGAGCCTCATATTGTTGATGTAGCAAATTTTTTAAATACTTTTGGAGCTAAAATTTCTGGTGCTGGTACAAGCCAAATAAAAATTCAAGGTGTTAGTAATTTTAAAAATGCTGGTACATATTCTATCGTTCCTGACCAAATAGAAACTGGTACTTTTATGATTGCTGCATCAAAATGCGGAAATGTAAATATAAAAAACTGTATTCCTAAACATATGGAATGTTTAAGTGCAAAATTACGAGAAATGGGAGTTAAAGTTACTGAATTTTCTGATTCTATAAAAATAGAATCACCAGAAAATTTAAAATCATCTTCTATTATTACAGCTCCATATCCAGGCTTTCCAACAGATATGCAGTCACAATTTGGTGTTCTTTTAACTATTTCTAAAGGTTCTGGAAAAATTATTGAAAATATTTGGGATTCTAGATTTAGATATATTGAAGAACTTAAAAAAATGGGTGCCAATGTTTCTATTTCTGGCAATACTGCAACTTTTACCGGTGTTGATCATTTAAATGGAGCAAAAATACATGCCACTGATTTAAGAGCAGGAGCTGCTCTTCTTATTGCTGGTGTTTTTGCTGAAGGTATAACTGAAATAGATAATTTGTCTCATATTGACAGAGGATATGAAGATATTGAAGGAAAATTTAGAAGTTTAGGTGCTGATATTAAAAGAATTAATGTAGAGGATAATAATGATTAAATTTACAAGTTTGTTTAGTGGTAGTTCTGGAAATTCATATTTAATTGAAAGTGAAAATTCAAAGATACTTATAGATGCTGGGAAAAGCGGAAGAAAAATTGAAAATGAATTAAAAAAAATGAATATTATACCTGAAACAATTGATGCTATTATTTTAACACACGAACATACTGATCATTTTCAATCTATTTCAATATTATCTAAAAGACACAAAATTCCTATTTTTGTTTCTAATAAACTAAGAAATGTTTTAAGCTTTAAAACAAAAGATGAATATATTTATACCTTTGATTCTAAAGAATCATTTTCTATAAAAGATTTAAATATTATTCCTTTTAAAATTTCACATGACGCAATTGATCCTGTGGGTTTTAGTATAAAAAACAATGATAAAAAAATAGCTATTGCTACAGATACAGGTATTTATAACGAAAATATAATTAATTCTATAAAGGGTTCAGATTTAGCTGTAATTGAAGCCAATTATGAAGATTCATTAATAGAAATTTCACAATATCCATATTACTTAAAAAAACGTATAAAAAGTGATAAAGGGCATTTATCTAATAAACAAATGCAAGAATTAATAAAAATTTTATCATCAAATAATGATGTTAATAAATTTGTTTTAGGTCATCTTAGTAAAGAAAATAATACTCCTGATATTGTAAAACAAAGTGCTATAAACGCTTTAAGTGGCGAAAAAAATACCGAAATATATATAGCACCTCGTGATGAAAAAGGAATAACTTTTAATTTATAAAAAACAAGGCAAATGCCTTGTTTTTTAATCATTTGTAAATTCTTTATAGACTTCATTTTTAGGTAAATTATAATCTAAAGAAATTTTTTTAATTATGTCTTTTTTTGAAAATCCTTTTTGTAAATAAAATTTATATACTTCTTTAAAAGATACATCCTCTTTATTAATATATAATTCATTTGACTTATCTATAATTAATACCATTTCACCTTTTTCAATTATTTTTTCTTTTATTTCATTAGCTGTTCCATAATAATATTCTTCGTGAATCTTAGTTAATTCTCTTCCTATAATTAAATATCTATTTTTATCTAATTCACTAATTTTTTCTAATACTTTTTTTATTCTATTAGGTGATTCATAAATAATTGTAGGAAATTCATTATACATAATTTCATTTAGTTCATTTATATTTTTCATAAATCCATAAAAAATATACTTTCCATCCAATAAACCAGAATTTGCAAAAGCTGTTATACCAGCACTGGGCCCTGGTATTGTAATTACTTTTATATTATTTTTAATAGCTGATCTAACTAAAATTGCTCCTGGATCAGATATTATTGGCATACCTGCATCAGATATTAACGCTATATTTTTTCCAGATAATAAATCATTAATTATTATTTCTTCTTTATTTTTTTCTTTTTCTTTATAATAACTTATTAACTTCTTTTTTATGTTAAAATTATTTAATAATTTTAAGCTAACTCTTGTATCTTCTGCTAGTATATAATCTACTTTTTTTAAAGTTTCTATACCTCTTAATGAAAAATCTTCCAAATTTCCTATTGGAGTTCCTACTATATATAATTTTCCTGACATTTTTTTCCTTTATTTTTTTATTATTTTATTTTCTAACACTTTTAAAAATTCTCCACCATTTTTTACAAATTGAATAAGAATTAATTTTGGCATATTTTTATTATTTGAAATAATTTTCAAAATTTTAGGTTCTAATTTATATTTTCTAGCAATATAGCATATATCTACAATTCTATCGACCCTATTAACCATATATATTTTACCATTATTTTTTAATATTTTATTTGAAAATTCAAATAATTTTTCTAAAAAATCTTCACTCTCTTTTTTAGCAATAGTCTTTTCTAAGTTTTTAGAATCAATACCAGAATTATATTTTTTATATGGTGGATTTACTGTTATTATATCAAATGAGCTTTCCATTTTTCCTAAAATATAATTATCTATATTTAATATATCTAAATTAAAAACTTTATATTTCACATTATTTAAATTTTCTTTAGCATTTAATTCATTTAATTTTACAAAATTTTCTTGTTTTTCTAAAAAATATATTTCATTTAATTTAAATGTTCTTTGAATAAGTAAACCTATTATTCCAGATCCTGAACATAAATCTATAATTTTCTTATTACTTAGATTCTTATTTTTTTCAATATCTTCTATAAATTTTACTAACTCTACACTGTCCAATCCATACTTAAAAAATCTATCATCTTGATAGATTTTTAAGTTATAATCTTTTATAATTTCATTTTTTAAATTATTATTTTTTTCCATAGTTATTCTTTTATTTCAGATTCTATTTCATCCTCTTCTTCAATTGTTTCTATTGATACAACATTTGTATCTTTATCCATTCTTATAAGTGTAACACCTGAAGTAGCCCTTCCAAGTGTATTTATTGATTCAACAGCAAGTCTTATTACAGTTGCTGAATTTGTTATAAGCATAAGATCTTCATTTCCTTTTACAACTTTAATTCCTACTAAATCTCCAGTTTTTCCTGTTAATTTATGAGTAAAGACGCCTTTACCACCTCTTTTTTGTTCTGTATATTCTTCTATTTCTGTTCTTTTTCCAAATCCATTTTCTGTAATTGTAAGAAGTGAAGCATTCTTATCTGTTGCAATATCCATTCCAACAACAAAATCCTCTTTTCCTAAAGTAATTGCTTTTACTCCTCTTGTATTTCTTCCAAGTGGTCTTAAATCTTTTTCATCAAATAAAATACATTTACCTTTTTTTGTTCCAACTATTATTTTATCTTCTCCATTGGTCTTCTTAATTGATATAAGTTCATCTCCTTCATCAAGAGAAATTGCTTTAAGACCAGATGTTCTACTAGTTTCATATTCTGTTAGTGTTGTTTTTTTAATAATTCCATTTTTAGTTGACATAACTAGATAGCTGTTTTCAGAATATTCTTTTATAGGTATGACTGAATTTATTTTTTCATCTGCATCTAATGGTAGTATATTAACAATAGCTGTTCCTCTTGCTGTTCTACTTGCCTCTGGTATTTGATAACCTTGAAGTCTATATAATTTTCCTTTATTTGAAAAGAATAATACATGATCAAGAGTTGATACTACAAAAAGATCATTTATAAAATCATTTTCCTTTAAATTCATGCCAGATATTCCTTTTCCACCTCTATTTTGGTTTTTATATGTATCTGCTGGCATTCTTTTTATATATCCATGATTTGTAAGTGCTATTACTGAATCTTCTTCATCAATAAGATCTTCAATTTCTATTTCCCCATCATCTGCTAAAATTTTTGTTTTTCTCTTATCTCCATATTTCTTTTGTATATCTTGAAGCTCTTCTCTTATTATATCTATTTGTTTTTCTTCACTTTCAAGTATACTTTTTAAATATTCTGCAAATTTAATTAATTCATCATATTCTTCATTTATTTTTTCAATTTGTAATCCAGACAATGTTTTTAATCTCATATCTAATATTGCTTGTGCTTGAATATCTGTAAGTCCAAATTTTGCCATTAATTGTTCTTTTGGATCATCATATGAATTTCTAATTATTTTTATTACTTCATCTATATTATCTATTGCTATTTTTAAACCTTCTAATATATGAAGTCTCGCCTCAGTTTTATCTAAATCATATTTTGTCCTTCTTACAATAATTTCTTTTCTATGATTTACAAATATTTCTATTTGTTCTTTCATTGATAAAAGTTTTGGTTCATTTTTCACTAATGCTAAATTTATAATTCCAAAAGTAGATTCAAGTTGAGTATATTTGTATAATTGATTAACAATTATATTTGCATTAATATCTTTTTTTAATTCTATTACAACTCTTACTAAAGCATCTCTATCTGACTCATCTCTTACTTCAGATATGCCTTCAATTCTTTTTTCTTTAGCCAAATCTACAATTCTTTGAATAAAGTTTGCTTTATTTACTTGATAAGGTAAAGATTTTACTATTATTCTATTTTTATAAGCTGACATTGGTTCTATTTCTACTTCGCCTCTCATCTTTAATTTACCTTTACCAGTTTCGTATGCTTCTTTTATTGGTTTTTTACCAAGTATTAATCCTCCTGTTGGAAAATCTGGACCTGGTATTTTTTTCATTAATTCATCTGTTGTAATGTCATCATTATCTAAATAAGCTAGTATGCCATTTGTAACTTCAGTTAGATTATGTGGAGCCATATTTGTTGCCATTCCAACTGCAATACCTGAAGATCCGTTTATTATAAGTTGTGGTAATTTACTAGGAAGTACTATTGGTTCTTTTTTTGTATTATCAAAGTTTGGCATAAAATCTACAGTATCTTTCCCTATATCTACAAGCATTTCTTCAGCAATTTTTGCCATTCTTGCTTCAGTATAACGGAAAGCAGCTGCAGGATCTCCATCAATAGATCCAAAGTTTCCATGACCATCTATCAAAGGATATCTTAAAGAAAAATCTTGTGCCATTCTAACCATTGAATCATAAATTGCAGTATCACCATGTGGATGATATTTACCTAAAACATCTCCAACAGTAGTTGCAGATTTTTTATATGGTTTATTAGAGAAAAGTCCGCCCTCAAACATAGTGTATAGTATTCTTCTATGAATAGGTTTAAAACCATCTCTTGCATCTGGAAGAGCCCTTGATACTATAACACTCATAGCATATTCCATATATGATGTTTTCATTTCTTTTGAAATATCTTTTTCTATTACTTTTCCCTTAAAAATTTTACTTTTTTCTTCTTTTTTACTCATCTATCTTCCTTTCTTATATTTTAGTATATATTCAAAATAGGTGTTTTTCAAGGGAAGATATTTTTTTTAAGCTATTTTTTTCAAAAGCTCAAAATCTTCTTTTTCTATTTCTTTATCTCCATTTTTATTTAAATAATTATTTATATATTCTACTTTTTCTACATCTATTATATCTTTAAGGTCAGATGATATTTTATTATAATTTTTTATAATAATTTCATAATTTTTATTTATTTCTTCTAAATCATTATTTTCTAATCCTTTTTCCCATTTTATATATGCTTCTTTAAATTTTTCTACTGCTTTTATTTCTTTCATCATTTTATTTTCTAATTTTCTAGAAAAATCTGAAACCATTGCATTTTTTCCACTTTTTAAAAGACTACCAACCTCTTTAGAAATCATTTTATGTTTTATACTAAAGTCAATTGCCTCACTTAAAATTTTAGAAAATGACTTCATTAATCCGTTTTGTTTGGTTAATTCTCTTAATTCAGATATTTTTGTTTTTCCATTTTTTCCAACAAATGTTTCAAAAATATTTTTTGCTTTATTAGAAATTTCTTTAACTCCTTCTTTTACTCCATTTTTTAGAATTATGTTTTTTATTTCTATAACTTGATCTTCTATATAATTTGGAAGTGCTGCTCTTATTCCTAAATCTAAGGCTATATTTGCAATATTTTCTACTGTTTTGTTAAAATTACCTTTTTTATTTAATTTTATTTCTTTTTGATTTTCTTTATTTCTTAAATTTTTTGAAAAATCTAGTCCAATATCCAATAAATCCTCCTTTTTTTATAAAGCTCTTTCTTTATATGAATTATTTCTTTCTACTTTTTTAGGCATTTTTATTATATTTTTATATGACTTTTTATTTATTGAATAAAAAAATTTAAATATACTTTTTCTAATATTTTTTATTGATTTTTTTATAAAATTATCTTTATTTACTTCTTCAATACTGAATACTAAATCCCTTAGTAATGTTTCTTTTTCCTTTTCTAAATAGTTTAATATAAATGGATCATCCATATATTCTGCAACAACATCAGTCATTGGTAAACTATCTGGCCTTTCTTCTATAAATATTTTATCTATGCCTAAATTTAAAAGTTTTTCTTTTAAAACATAATTATATTTTTTTAATATAATTGCAACTTTTATATCTTTAGTTGAATTTTTTAACAATTTTATTGTCTTAAAAAAATCATTTCCTCTAAATAATCTTTCATCTACTATAATTGCTGTTATTTTATTAATTTCTTCTTTTTTAAAATTTGATAAATGTTCAAAAATTGCATCAAAATAAATTAATCTTCTTAATTTATATCTTCTTGATTTAAAAAGTAATGGATTGATATCTCTATTTGAAAGTATCATTATTGTCTTCTTTTCCATATTTATTTTTCCTTTCTTTTAAGATTTTCTTTTCTTCTGCCTCTGATAGGATTTCGATCAAAATTTTATCTCTTTCCACTTGCATGAAACATTCTCCTTTCTTTAATCCTCTTATTAATATTTTTTCATTATCTGATAAATATAAATATTTACTAATTTTATTTATATTTTCATCATTTAATGAAAATATTGTTTTAAACGCAGAATTATTTAAAATTGTTGATCCGAATTTCCCATCATCTATAGAAAACAAATCAGAGATATCTTGTGTTATTGCTACAGCTGATGCATTAAACTTTCTTATTGTTTTAAAAAGTTTATATATATATTCTGCTGTTTCCTTTGTTGCAGAAGCCCCTATTAATTTCCATATTTCATCTATATATATTATTTTTTCTACATTACTTTTTTGTCTTATTTTATTCCAAAAGAAATCTAGAAATATAAATAATCCATATTTTAAATTTTCACCTTCTAAATCATGAAGATCCACTACAATTAATTTATTATTTAAATCTATATTTGTTTTATTATTAAAAAACGCTAAACTCCCAGATATAAAAGGATTTAATAAATTTGAATATTTTTCTAATTTTTTATCGTTTTTCATTAATTGTTGTACATCACTTAAAATAATTTCTTTATTTTCTTTCTTTTGGTTTACATAATATAATTGTTTTAGTTTTTCTTCAAAATACAAATATCTGTCTTTAGGTATACTTTCAAAAATACTTAAAAAAAATATTTTTAAACTTTCAATCTTATTTGAAATTAAATCTTTTAATTTTTCTTTTGTGTTTGATCTTTTTTTATGAGTATTTAAATCTAAAATATTTACATATTTTTTAGTACCTCTACCAAACTTAATATATGAACCTCCTAAAGCTTTACAAACTGAATAGTATTCTCTTTCAGGATCTAATATATATTGTTCCTTGTTATACAATCGTTCTCTTATTATTTGTAATTTTGTAAAAAAAGACTTTCCTGAACCGCTGCTTCCAAGTATACACATATTTCCATTTTTATATTTTTTTCTATCAAATCTATCTATAAAAATTAAAGAATTTAAATTTTTTTCTATTCCAAAAAATATTCCTTTTTTATCATAAATACCATTTGAAACAAATGGATAAAATCCAGATAACGAACTTGTTAAAATATTTCTAGAACTAACTTCTTTTAGAATATTTTTATTATTATTTAGAGGTAAAGATACTTCCAAAAGTTCTTTTTGTCTGAAATTAGTTTTTTTTGATACCATCCCAGCAATAAAAAGTTTTTGTTTAATTCTTTCTATATTTTTTTCTAATTCTTCTTTAGTTTTAGATTTTATTAATATGTATATACATATACTATGCAATTCATCTTTTTCTAATTGTAATTTTCTTCTTATTTCTCTAGCATCTAATATTACAGATGAAAGTATGTCTATTTCTTCTTTTGTGCTTTTCTTTTCTACTTCCCCTATTCCTATATATTCCGTTATTTCTTTAATTGCTTTTATTTTATCTTCTTTTGATATATGAATATTTACAAAACACTCAATATCTAAATTTAATATTTCTTTTAATATTAAATTATTATATTTCTTAGAAAAATCTACTATATAAAATCCTGAATAATATAAATTATCTGTTTCTATATATTTAGGATTATTGAATGAAATATAAGCTGGAAGTATTTTATCCAAAAATGTGAATTTTTTTATATTTTCCTCCTTTGTGTTTTTCGTTGATTATTATTAGTTCAAAAATTGAATGATTCTATTTTTTTGGCTTTATTGCAAGTAACTTTTAATCTTTATTTTGAAAAAATATTGTTAACATAAATTTGAGTGACTTTTTATTTACCTTTTTTAAATTCTCCTATGTAAAATATAAAGGTTGTGAATTTAATTTTTTATAAAATATATTATAATTTTAGTTTAGAGTTCAAATTTTGAATAAACTTTATTTTTTGGCTTAATATCAATTAATATTTAAATTTTATTTTCAAAAAATATTGTTTACATAAGTTTAAGTGCCTTTTTATTTGATTTTTTTAAATTAATATTAAATATTATTATTTTGATTTAAGTTTTAATTTTATTTTTATTTGAAAAAATTTTTAATATTTTTTAATATAATTTTTTTATAGAATATATTGTAATTTTTAATTTAGAGTTCAAAATTTGAATAAACTTTATTTTTTAGCTTAGTCTCAACTAATATTTGAATTTTATTTTGAAAAAAAGTAGTATACATAATTTCGTATGTCTTTTTTATTCAAAATATTGTTTTATTAATTCAAGTAATTCATTTTTCTTTAAAGTTATAGAATTATTTTTTAAGCTATTTAATTCTGAAATTAAATGTTTTGTTTCATCTCTTTTTAATAATAGTTTTTCATTAAAATTTTCATTATTATAGTCAATTGACATTATTAAATAGAAATCCTTTTGGTTAAAATTGTTTGTATTTTCTATATTCTTAAGAAAACTAACATATGCATCTGCTATATTTTCATTAAAAATATATGTATCTTCTGATCGTTTTTGTTCTAAATAATCATATGTCTCTTTTTGATTTAATTTTGTTATTTTTATTAAAATTTGAAAATTAGAATTTAAAGAAATTAATAAATTTTGAAAATTTTTGATTAAAGCTTTTTGCTCTAAAGTTGACATTAAATAATAATTCAATGGACTAACTTTAATAATCTGTATAATTTTATCTTTTGTACAGATGAAATCTTCTCCGATTTCTTTTATGTTTATTAATTCGTGCATGTCTTTATTATATTCCTTTTTTTATATATGTCAAAAAAAAGAGCCTTTTTTCTAATTTTAAGACTCTTTTCTTATTTTTTATGTAAATTATACATCTATATTTTTAGTTGTTTTTGCATATTTTTTTATAAAATCTCTTCTTGGTTTTACTTCATTTCCCATAAGAAGTGAGAACATTTCATCTTCAAAACTTGCATCTTCAACTTTTACTTGTACAAGTGTTCTTGTTTCTGGATTCATTGTAGTTTCCCATAATTGTTCTGGATTCATTTCACCAAGACCTTTATATCTTTGAACACTTACTTTATCTTTATCTTCTATTTTTGACATAGCATCATCTAATTGTTGATCACTAAAGCAATATATATCTTTCATTCCTTTTTTTGAAATTTTAAAAAGAGGAGGTTGAGCTATAAATATATTTCCATTTTCAACTAATGGATACATGAATCTGTAGAAAAATGTTAAAAGTAGTGTTCTAATATGCGCACCATCAACATCTGCATCTGCCATTATTATTATTTTTTCATATCTAATTTTAGATAGATCAAATTTTTCACCAATACCTGCACCAATTGCTTTTATAATAGGGCTAAGTTTATCATTATCAATAATTTTATCTAATCTATTATCATTTTTTGCTTTTTCAACATTTAACATTTTTCCCCATAAAGAAAGAATTGCTTGAAAAGATCTATCTCTTCCTTGTTTTGAAGAACCAGCTGCAGAGTCCCCCTCTACCAAATAAAGTTCTGTACCTTCTGCTGTTTTTATTGAGCAATCTGATAATTTTCCTGGTAGAGTCGTATTTTCAAGTGCATTTGATGATCTTGAAATATCTCTGGCTCTTTTAGCTGCTTTTCTTGCTTTTTCTGCTCTTTGAGCTTTTTGAAGTATAATTTTTCCAATTGTTGGATTTTCTTCTAAAAATATTTCTAATTTTTCTGATACAACTGTAGAAACTGCAGACATAGCTTCACTATTTCCAAGTTTTGTTTTTGTTTGTCCTTCAAATTGTGGATTTGGGACTTTAACAGATATAATTGCTGTTATACCTTCTCTTATATCTTCTCCTAAAAAATTAGCATCTTTTTCTTTTAAGAAATTAGTCTTTTTGGCATAATCATTTACTGTTTTTGTAAGTGCTCTTTTAAATCCTTCTAAATGTGTTCCACCTTCAATTGTATTTATGTTATTTACAAAAGTTAATATATTTTCTGAATATCCTTTTGTATATTGTATAGAAACTTCAATTAAAATATCATTTGCTTCACCATCCATAAATATTGGTTTTTCAAATAATTTTTCTTTTGATTGATTTATATGTTCAACAAAAGAATTTATTCCGCCTTCATAATGATGTTCTACTTCCATTATTCTTTCTGGATCTCTTTCATCTTTTAATGTAAGCTTTAATCCTTTTGTAAGAAAAGCCATTTCTCTTATTCTTTTTTCAAGTACATCGAATTCATATTCAACTGTTTCGAAAATAGAAGGATCCGCTTTAAATCTTATTGTTGTGCCAGTTCTTTCATTTTTATCTAAATTTCTTATTTTTTTTAATTTTTCTACTGTTTTTCCTTCTTTAAAAAGAATTCTATATTCTCCACCATCTCTTTTTACACAAACTTCTGTCCATAAAGAAAGAGCATTAACAACTGAAGAACCAACACCATGTAAACCACCAGATACTTTATATCCACTATCTCCACCAAATTTACCTCCTGCGTGAAGTACAGTATATACTGTTTCAACAGCTGGTAAACCTGTTTTTTTATGTTTTTCTACTGGTATACCTCTACCATTATCTTGAACTCTTACTATATTATCTTTTTCAATTGTTACATTAATTTCATCACAAAAACCTGCAAGTGCTTCGTCAATACTATTGTCTACGATTTCATAAACTAAATGATGAAGCCCTCTTGATGATGTTGATCCAATATACATACCAGGTCTTTTTCTAACTGCTTCTAAACCTTCTAAAACTTGTATTTGATCAGCACCATAGTCATGATTTACTTTTTCCATATTTCCTCACTTTCATATATATATTATCATAAAAGGTAATTTTTTTCTTTTGTTAATATTATTTTTAATAAATTAATTATAATTCCTGCTCAAAAATAATTTTTCCGTCTTTTATATTAATTAATTTATTTTTTCTATCATCAATTATTATTTTTTTTGTACTTGTTATTATAATTTGATAATTATTTATATTTTTTATAAACATTTTTTGTCTATTTTCATCTATTTCAGACATAAAATCATCTAATATTAATATTGGTTTTTCATTTGTCTCTTTTTCAATAATTTTCATTTCTGCTAATTTTAAACTTAAAATTGATGACTTTTGTTGTCCCTGAGAACCAAATAAAGATAAATCCATTCCATTTATTTTTATTATAATATCATCTCTATGAATCCCAGATGATGTATATCCCCTTAAAAAGTCATTTTGTTCATTTTTTTTTAATTTTTTTTTTAGATTTTCTACTGAATATGAATCAGATTTATATTCAAAAGAAATCTTTTCATTTTTTTGTTTCACAATTGATAAATGAAATTCATTTGCAATTTCATTTATTTTTTCAATATATTCTTTTCTATATTTATATATTTTATTCGCATATTCACAAAGTTTTGTGTTTAAAACCTCTAAATAATTAAAATCTATTAAATCTTTTTTAGAAAAATAATTGTTTTTATTATTTTTTAAAAAAGCATTTCTTTGTTTTATTATTAGATTATAGTTAGAGATATTAGATATATAAAAAGGTTTTATTGAGCTTATTAACATATCTATATATTTTCTTCTTATACTAGGACCTTTTTTTACAATATCAACATCTTCTGGTTTATAAACAACTAAATATATTTTTCCATATAAATTGCTTAATTTATTTTGTGCAACTTCGTTTATTTTTAGAAATTTCTTATTCGTATTTTTATTATAGTATAAAGAAATTTTTTGATTTCTATTATTTTTTAAAAATTCTATTTCTATATATGTTTCATCTTTATTAAAATTAACTATATTTTCATTTATATTGGTTTTAAAACCTTTTCCATAAGATAATAAATATATGGATTCAATAAGATTTGTTTTACCTTGTGCATTGTCTCCATATATTATATTAA
>ERZ1673752.3530-NODE-3530-length-14818-cov-40.619454_pt1 | contig 14818 bp, 12 predicted proteins | sample MGYA00580195_ERZ1673752 | MGnify/ENA primary metagenome ERZ1673752 (study PRJEB41218, sample SAMN15661744) | gut metagenome | host: Homo sapiens | place: Canada: London | collected 2015-08-20/2019-03-30 | study: EMG produced TPA metagenomics assembly of...
TGCTATGCAATCTCTTTATTTATTGCAATTCATATTGCAAACTTAGAGATTTGGGATGAAAGGAGCAAGGAGGCTGACGGGAAGAGGTTCGGGGATTTTGAGATGGACCTGATCGTAGACCCTGACCATAATGCCATACTCACACTGGTGGAGAGATCCACCAATATGCTGCTTATGCGGAAACTGCCATTTGGGAAGCAGTCAAAGCCCCTGGCAAAGGTGGTCTGGAGACTGCTGCTGCCATACAAGGACTGCCTTAAGACCATTACAACAGACAACGGGTCTGAATTCGCGGCACATAAGGACATTACCAAGTTCTTAGGAGTGCCCGTGTACTTCGCTGATCCATATTGCTAATGGCAAAAGGGAACCATTGAGAACACAAACAAACTAATCAGACAATATATACCGAAAAAGGATTCGTTTGAACATTATACAGACAAGAGAATTATGTCGATACAAAAGAAATTGAACGAGAGACCGAGGGAAAAATTAAACTTTTCCACACCAAAGTGCGAATTCTTCAAAAATGTTTTGTAATTTTGCACTTGCTGGTAGACTCTACGAGGTGCGCCAAAGCTATGCCCGGGAGATCAAGAGACTTAATCTTGCGCAGCGTTTCCGTGGCAGGAAAATCAAAAGACTCGCGGGGGACAGAGGATATCGCGGGCATGAAACGTGCGGAGAGACGAACATCATGATATCCGGCGTTCCCAAGGCAAGCGACTCGCCACACACGAAAAAGAAAAAACAAAGGTTCTTCCGCAAGAGAGCAGGAATAGAGCCTGTCATAGGGCACTGCAAGTCAGATCATCGATTGGGGAGGAACTTCTACAAGGGTCTCTTGGGTGATGCCATCAACGTGATGCTCGCTGCGGCTGCATTCAACTTCAAAAGAGCCATGCGGCTTCTTTTGTGCCTTATTCGAACTATGATAAAATGGAGTATTCAAGGAGTGAATTCCAACTTTAATGAACAAAGGTGTTATCCAATACCATTTGTTGGTTGTAAGTTGGGTTCTTGAGGGGCGACTAAGGAATATCTGTTGGGACGAGACAATATATGGACTTTAGCCCCCACCGGTAATCGCGGCACATGTTTTTTGGCGTAATGGACATCTTGCAGGCTTGGAAAGCCCCGTATGTCACATTACGCCAAATCCGGATTGATATATACTGCCGTTGCCAACTGCCAATGTCTGTCCCGGCAGCCGGGCTTTATGGTTGCTGTGTGCTGCTGAACGTTATGCCCCAGTAGCGGGCGTTGTCATCGCTGCGGTCAGCCTCCACCGCATTCTCGGTCTCGTCGGGCAGGTTGCAGAAGAAGTCGATGCCCGTCCTTTCCTCCAGTTCCCTGATGGTTATGTATTCCGTCGTGCTTCCTTTGTAGTGTGGCGACCAGATGCCGAGCGCGTGGTATTTGTCTTTTGCCTTGTCGTAGGAAAGCAGCGCCATGTAGAAATATTTCGGCACGCGCAGCCCCGCCGCCGTTACCTCTGAGATGTCCTCCGCCTTGTCTATTGTTGCCGCCTTGACGATGTATAGCGTGTCGCAGTCCGCCGCCGTGGCGTAGGCTCTCACCTTTCCCTCGAGCTGTGACCACACGCCGCTGTTGTGTCCCGTCGCTTGCGGCTGCATGTTGCTCAGGTAGAATGTCTGGTCGTTCTGTTGCCTTGAGGCGAGGCGGTCGCCCGACGGGCATAGGTGTCCCCGCGAGTAGGTTGACGACGTTGCGCTGTATTGTGCCAGTGTCGTCCGGTGTGCCGGGTTTGTTATCTTCGGGTCCTCCCTGAAGTTGTCCTTACGCTTGACGTTCTTTGCGAGGTTGGCCTCGTATAGCTCGTAGCACGTCCATCTGTTGCCGAGTTTCTCGCCGTCCCATTCCAGCGAGAAGTTCACCACGGAGTCTGCGTCGGCATAGTGGGTTATCTCGTATGTGAAGTCCTCGTTGCCCTGGTGCAGCCTCGGGAACTCCAGTCGCCATGCCTCCCTGTTCCTGCCGAGTTCGTATTCGCCGTTCCTGTTCATGTTCTTGTCGTCGGTCTGCCCTCCGCCTTGCTCCCCGAATGCCACGAAGAAAATCTGCGAGTAGAGGTAGTCCCGGCACGAGCCGTCCTTCATGTATATCTTTATTCCGAGCGAGTCTTGCGCGCCTCCCTCACCGAAGATAACGTCAGACTTCTCGATGTTGGCCTTGTCGAATGTCAGCACTGCGCCATTCTTGAACTTGATGTATTCCGGTTTCCTGTTCTCCTGTGCCACGGTGTCAAACGCAACGGCGAGCAGTGACAGCATCAATATGTATTTTTTCATGGTAAATGTTTCAAAAATGTTTTATTGTCATTAAACTGTTCTTATCAATGTATTCCGTCATTTCACGACAAATTTCCTGCCTCCCATGATGTATATTCCCTTCGGCAGTTGTTTTGTGCCGCGTCCCGTGTATTGCCCGTTCAGGTTGTAGACGCGCGCCTCGCCAGTTCCCGTGCTGGTGCTGTCCTGCGCCGCGCCAATTCCCACGGTGACGCCTCCCTCGGTGTCGATCCTGGCGTCTGTGACCGTTGCCGGCACGATGAAATATGCGCTAATGCCTGGGATTTTGTTCGTTTCGCCTTCTGCCGGCCAGTACAGGTTGTTGTCTTGTCCGAGCAGGCGTTCCGTCTTGTCGGTCTTCAGTTCGTGTGGGCTGTAAATGCCCACGAAGTGGAAGCCTCCGTACTCTATGTCCTGTGCCGCCGCGTTGGTCAGCGTCACGTCCTTGTATGCCGGGTTCTCCATGTCTTCTGTGGGTTTGTACAGGTAAGGCACTCCAGCCTCGATGCTTTGCGCCTCCTCGAAGATCATCACGTTGCCTTCCGCGCTCTTGTATCTGCGTAGCATCCCTTCCACGTTTTCAATGCCGAAGGGCAGCGTCACCGTGTTCCAGCATCCGGCGTTGAAGGCCCTCTTCAGCCTCACCGATGCGTTTGCGATGTTGCTTTCCGGCATGGCAAAGTCCTTGTCCTCGTCGATTACGTATGTCACTGGTCGGAACTCCTGTTCCTCCACGTCGTGTATCGTTGTTTTCTCCACCCTGTTATATACGGGGCGCAGCTCGCAGTTCCCGCCGTCCGCCGGGAACACAATCGCCGAGAGGTCAACTATTGCGTTGTCGTATGGCATCTGGAAGAACTGCTCCGCGCCGAGTCCGTGTGCGTTGTTGATGCTCACCGTCTTGCCGTCGGCCATGGTTTTTCCTCCGTTTACTGTTGTTTCCTTGATTGCCACCCAGCCGGCGAGGTGGTTCTTGCAGTCGTCCACGCTAATATCTGTTGGCACAATGTCGTTTTCCGTTACCGGCTCCGCAATGACTATCGTCTCAGAGTTGGTCTTTCCGGTGGCCTCGAGCACAGTGACGTCGCCTGTGCTTGTCTTCTTTCCGTATATGTATCCCGCTATGTGCTGGTTGTAACGCAGTGCCGGTGTGGTCTTTATCTCCTTGAAGAACACTTTCGTGTCTTTGTCGCTTATGTATGCGTTGCCCTCGCCGTCTGCGAACAGCACGCGTGCCATGTCCCCGTCGGCAATGTAGAGATGCACCTCCGTGCTGTCCTCCACGTCCTTCAGGGCTTTCAGTCCCTTCACCTCAATCACTGGTTTCGGCGCGGGTCCGTTGTCATATTCAACGGTAATCCTCTTTATGTATATCGCCTTCGAGCTTGTCTGGGTGTAGTTCAGCGCGATTTTCCCCGCCGCGTTGCCCGCAAATTCATATTCCGTGTTAGTGTTGGTCAGGGAGCAGGTGTTTCCGAAAGTCTGTTCGCCGATCGTCACCGTGAGCTGCGCATTGGTGCTGTTTGCTCCGCTCGTCTCGATTTTAACCGATGTGACGTTGCCGGTAATGCCTTCTGCTGACAGCGTTATTGCCGTTGCCGGCTTCTTGCCGCTGCCGATTTGCTGCCCCTTTGTGTTGTCATAGCCAAAGTATCCCGCGTCAGTCTGCAGCGTCCATTCAACGCCGCCGAGGTCCTGTGTCCCGTTTTCGGAGAACACCTTTCCTGTAAATTCATAGGTGTAGGTTTCGGCGTTTGCCGGGCTCGCCCACACAGCCAATAACAGGAACGTAGTTAGTCGTAACAATCTTCTCATATCACCAATTTTTTTTAAGTTAATATTTTTATATCGCTATATGTTGCAAAACACAATCTATGCCTGCAAAGTTAATACTTTTTATTTTAAAAACGCATCATTTTTGCCGGATTTGACAAGAGACAACAACAACCAGTCTGCCTCGCAGAGTCAATCACCCCGGGATATAATGACCGGTTTTGGTTGAAATGCATCGACAGGCCGTTGCCTTGATTTCTTCATTACATCAATATAGCAGCAGCAATCCGGCGAAGCCACTGTACGCAATCATTCTTATGGGGTTGATCTTGACATATTTTGTTCCTACGAAACACGCCACGAACAATGCCACGCTGATCCAGAAACGCCAGGGGGTCACTGACGGCGTGCCGAAGTTCTCGGGGGTCATGAGCATGAGGGTCGCCGCTCCAAGCAGTCCGACGACGGCGGGGCGCAGCCCTGAGAACACGCTCCTCGCTATCGGCGTGTCCGTGTACTTGACAAACATACGGCTTATCAATATCATCAATATCATTGACGGCAGAACCAGCGCGAATGTGGCGGTGGCGCTGCCAAGCACCGCCATGATGCCGTTGTAGCCGGCATGTTTCACGGCGGAATAGCCACAGTAGGTGGCGGAGTTGATGCCGATCGGCCCCGGAGTCATCTGGCTTATCGCCACTATGTCCGTGAACTCACTCATGGTGAGCCAGCCGTGAGTGCGCACCACCTCGTTCTGTATCAGCGACAACATGCCGTAGCCGCCGCCGAAACCGAAGAGGCCGATTTCAAAGAATGTTATGAACAGGTATAAGTATATCATATCGGCTTGCAGGGTATCATGTGTTTCATTTCACTGTTGTTCATTCCGCGTCACGCTATTCCGTGGGCTTCACATACTTGCCATACACATATCCGCACAACCCGGCAGCGATGATTATTATTATCGGGGATATGCCGAGTGCGTAGATTGCCAGCGCGCACGCGATTGGGATCCAGCAGTTGGAAAACGTTATCCTCGCGCTCTTGGCAAGGTTGAACGTCGGCACGGCAATCAGCGCAACCACGGCCGGGCGTATGCCGTTGAATATCGAGGCGATGATCTTGTTGTCACGGAACTGATGGAAGAACATTGCTATGAGCAGGATGATGAGGAACGAAGGCAGGGCGGCGCCGGCCGTGGTGCATATCGCCCCCTTTGTCCCGCGAAGCTTGTAGCCGATGAACGTGCTGATGTTCACGGCGAACACACCGGGAGTGCTCTGGGCGATGGCGATGAGGTCGAGCAGCTCCTCCTTTTCCACCCAGTGGTGCTTGTCCACCACCTCTGTCTCGATGATGGGTATCATGGCATAGCCGCCGCCGAACGTCACGGCGCCAATTTTGAAGAAAGTCTTGAACGACTCCAAATAAACCCTGTCCAAAGCCACTCCTATATATATTATATGTCGCTGGAGGAACTCACACGCGCTCCTCTATCCACCTGCGTGCGTTTACGAACGCCTCGATCCATGGCGTCACCTCGTCGCCACGGCGGCCGCGCGGGTACCATCCGTTCTGCCACGGGAATATGGCACGCTCAAGGTGCGGCATCATGGCGAGGTGGCGGCCGTCCTCTGAGCAGATGCCCGCCACGTCATAGTCGCTGCCGTTGGGGTTGGCGGGGTAGTCGTGGTGGTTGTATCTCGCCACGATGTTGTACTCGCTTTCTGCCTTTGACAGCGAGAACTTGCCTTCGCCGTGAGCGACCCAGATGCCGAGTTTGCTGCCGCTCAGAGAGCCGAGCATCACGCTTTCGTTCTCGGGGATGGCGAGCGTAACGAAGCAACTCTCGAACTTATGGCTGTCGTTGTGCAGCATCCTCGCGCGCCTGCCGCCGTCCCGCTCCTCAAGCAGACCGAGTTCCACCATCAGCTGGCAGCCGTTGCATATCCCGAGCGAGAGCGTGTCCTCGCGTGCATAGAACCTGTCGAGAGCCTCCTTCGCTTTGGGATTGAAGAGGAACGCGCCAGCCCATCCCTTGGCACTGCCGAGAACGTCGGAGTTTGAGAAGCCGCCGCAGAACACGATCATGTTCACCTCGTCGAGCGTCTCGCGCCCGCTGATGAGGTCGGTCATCATGACATCCTTCACGTCGAACCCGGCGAGCCACAGCGAGTAGGCCATCTCGCGCTCGCCGTTGGTGCCTTTCTCGCGGATTATCGCAGCCTTTGCACGCTGTGGCTTAGGCTTCGCTCCGCAGGCGTTGTCCGCGATCCTCGCGTCTCTCAGCGCATCCAGTCCGTATTGCGCCAGCTTCCCCGTGAAACCGTCGCAGAACTTCATCTCAACCGGATGGCTCGCATAGTTCCTCGCCCGTTCGTCCGCGCAGCCGTTGAAACTCTGCCGGCGGTCGAGCAGGTGCGATGTCTCATACCACGCGTCGCGCATGCGGTTGATGTCGAAGCAGTGGCAGAAGTTGTCCTTCTGCACGACGATATAGCGCGGCGTGTTTGGCTTGCCTATCGCGGCATAGCATATACCAGCATCGCCAAGTATGTTCTCCACCTTCGCCTTGTCGCCGTCCGCCACCTGGATCACAACTCCCGGGTTTTCGGCAAACAGCATCTTCACAATGTCATCGCCGCCGAAGCCAGCGAGGTCGATGTCAATTCCGCCCTCGCGGTTGGCGAACGTCATCTCCAGCAATGTGGTTATCAGTCCTCCGGCGCTTATGTCGTGTCCCGCCATGACGAGACCTTTCTTGATCAAATCCTGAACGGCGTTGAACGCGTTGCGGAAATATTCCGGGTCCCTCACCGTCGGCACGTCACTGCCCACCTTTCCGCACGACTGTGCGAAGGCGCTTCCGCCGAGGCGTTGGTCGTCGTATGAGAAGTCTATGTGGTAGAGCGTCGTGGCCTTGTCGTTCACCATGACCGGCGAAACCACGCTCCTCACGTCTGCCACCTCGCCTCCAGAACTGACGATGACCGTCCCCGGGGCGATTATCTTGTCGCCATTGGGATATTGCTGGCTCATTGACAGCGAGTCCTTGCCGGTCGGCACGTTTACATGTAGTTCGCAGCAGAAGTCCGATAGGGCCTTCACCGCCGCGTAGAGCCTTGCATCCTCGCCTTTCTGCGAGCGGCACGGCCACATCCAGTTTGCCGACAGCGACACGCTGTCGAGACCGTCCTCAAGCGGTGCCCACACAATGTTCGTAAGCGATTCGGCAACCGACAGCACGCTGCCTGCCGCCGGGTTTGCCAGTCCTGCCTGCGGTGCGTGTCCCAGCGCGGTGGCTATGCCCTTGCGGCCACGGTAGTCGAGTGCAACCACGCCGCAGTCGCTCAGCGGCAACTGCAGCTCGCCTTGGCACTGCTGCCGCGCCACCTTGCCGGTGACCGAGCGGTCGACCTTGTTAGTGAGCCAGTCCTTGCACGCCACGGCCTCTAACGAGAGAACACGGCTAAGCATTGAGTCGAGGGAATCCTGATTGCCCTGACAAGTCTGAGTTGTCACGTTCTCATACTCCCTCACGACGGTCTCGTCTTTCATCACCGTCACGGGCGAGTGCCCGAACATCTGCGCCACGTCGAGGTCAAACGGCTTAGTGCCGTCTCCCTGACGGAAAGAGAAATGCGCGTCGCCGGTTGTCTCGCCCACCACATACAGCGGTGCGCGCTCACGTTCGGCGATGCGGCGCACATGGTCAATGTGCCTCTCGTCGATGAGCAGCCCCATGCGCTCCTGGCTCTCGTTTGCTATTATCTCCTTTGCCGACAGCGTCTTGTCGCCTATCGGCAGTTTCGTCATGTCAATCTCACCGCCACAGTCCTCGACAAGTTCCGACAGGCAGTTGACGTGCCCTGCGCTGCCGTGGTCGTGGATGCTTACAACTGGGTTCACCTCCTCCTCGCACAACGCCCTTACGAGGTTGTATGCCCGTTTCTGCATCTCTGGGTTGGCACGCTGTATGGCATTGAGCTCGATGCCGTTGCCATACCGTCCCGTGTCCACCGACGACACCGAGCCGCCTCCGAGCCCGATGCGGTAGTTGTCGCCGCCCACCACGACGATCTTGTTGCCGGGCTGCGGCTCTTTCTTCAGGCAGTCGCGCTTTGTGCCGTAGCCCACGCCGCCTGCGAGCATTATCACCTTGTCGTAGGCATATTTCTCATCGCCCTCGCGGTGCTCGAACGTCAGCACCGAGCCGGCGATGAGCGGTTGCCCGAACTTGTTGCCGAAGTCTGAGGCGCCGTTCGATGCCTTTATCAATATCTGCCCCGGTGTCTGGTAGAGCCACTCGCGGACGGGCAGCAACTCCTCCCACGGTCTTGCGCCGCAGGATTTGTCAGGGTCGTCAAGCCGTGGGTATGCGGTCATATACACGGCAGTCCCGGCGATTGGCCACGAGCCTGTGCCTCCGCCCATGCGGTCGCGTATCTCGCCCCCCGTTCCGGTCGCCGCGCCGTTGAAAGGCTCCACGGTGGTGGGGAAATTGTGCGTCTCCGCCTTCAGCGATATGACGCTCTCTATCTCCTTGACGCGGAACCAGTCGCTCGTAGACTGGTCTTCGGGTGCGAACTGCTCCACCACGGGTCCCTGTGAGAACGCCACGTTGTCCTTGTATGCCGAGAGTATTTTATGCGGGTTTTCCCTTGTCGTCTTCTTTATCATGGCAAACAGGCTCGACTCCTTCTCCTCGCCGTCGATGACGAACTTGCCGCCGAAAATCTTGTGGCGGCAGTGCTCGGAGTTTATCTGCGCGAAGCCGAACACCTCGCTGTCGGTCAGCGGTCGGCGCAGTTGTGCCTCGACGGTGTGCAGGTACTCGATTTCCGCCGCCGAGAGAGCAAGCCCTTCCTGTTCGTTGTATTCCTCAAGGTTTTCCACATGCCTTATCGGGTCTGGCTCGTGCTTCACGGAGAACACCTCCTGGTCGAGCCTTCTGTACATGCGCTGCAGCATCTTGTCGTGGCTGGCGGTCTCGTCATGCACGGGGAAGAACTCCTCGATGCGCGCTATGCCGCTGATGTTCATGTTCTGTATTATCTCAACGGCGTTGGTGCTCCACGGCGTCACCATCTCGCGCCGTGGCCCCACGAAGAAGCCCTCAACCGTTTCCTGCGCCTTTCCATTGTGGGAGAGCAACCCCGCGTCGCCGTATAGCCAGCGCAGCTTGTCAATTTCCTGAACACTCAACTGATGGTCAACCTCAGTCGCGATGATGTTGTTTGCCTGTGTCTTGAAGAAAAATATCATATTCGTCAGATGTACTTTATATATATAGTGCTGCAAAGTTAATAATTTTTTTTCTTTTTACCCACAATCAACACTGCTTCTTTTTATTGCGGACGCATTGTTTTGTAAAACTCGTAAAACTTGTGTTTGCTTGTTGCTCTTTCAGTCAACAATATGCCACGGGATTCTTTTTTTCCGCAAATTTTCCTATTAGTGCTTTATTTGTTGTAACTTTGCAGTCGGAAAATACAAACGATATGGGAATAAATGCTATAGTACCGAAATATCCGGTGAAGGAAAAGACCGTCTATTTCCCGGAAGTCGAGGTCAAGAAATCCATGAAGATACTGCTCCTTGGCTCGGGAGGACGTGAGCACGCGCTCGCGTGGAAGATAGCACAGAGCGTAAAGTGCGGAAAACTCTACATTGCCCCGGGCAACGCAGGCACGGCGGACGTTGGCGAGAACGTGCCGATAGGCGTCGGCGAGTTTGACAAACTGAAGGATTTCGCCGTGCTGAACGGGATAAACATGGTTGTCGTGGGACCGGAAGACCCGCTGGTCAAAGGCATCAGCGACGAGTTTGCCAACGACGAGCGCACCAGGCACATACCCGTCATCGGCCCGTCAAGGCAGGGGGCGGCGCTCGAAGGCTCGAAGGATTTCGCAAAGGCCTTCATGCTGCGCCACGGCATACCTACGGCAAGACACAGGACGTTCGACGGATCGACGCTCGACGAGGGACTTGCGTTCCTCGAGACGCTGGATGCGCCATACGTGCTGAAGGCCGACGGGCTGTGCGCCGGAAAGGGAGTGCTGATATTGCCAACGCTCGACGAGGCAAGGAAGGAACTGCGCGGGATGCTCGGCGGGATGTTCGGCAAGGCATCGGCAAAGGTGGTCGTGGAGGAGTTCCTCGAAGGCACGGAATGCTCCGTGTTCGTACTCACCGACGGCAAGCACTACAAGATTTTGCCGGAAGCAAAGGACTACAAGCGCATCGGCGAGCATGACACTGGCCCCAACACCGGAGGCATGGGCAGCGTCTCACCCGTGCCGTTCGCCACAGAGGAGTGGATGGGAAAGGTTGAGCGACGCATCATACGCCCAACGATAGAGGGTCTGGCGGAAGAGGGCATCGACTACAAGGGCTTTATCTTCTTCGGGCTGATAGACGTCGCAGGCGACCCGATGGTGATAGAATACAACTGCCGCATGGGCGACCCTGAGACCGAGAGCGTGATGATGAGGCTGAAGAGCGACATCGTTGACCTTTTCCAGGGCGTCGCCATGGGCGACCTCGACAAGCGCAAGGCCGAGTTCGACGAGCGGGCAGCGGTGTGCGTGATGCTTGTCAGCGGCGGCTATCCGAAGGAATACAAGAAAGGCTACCCGATAGAAGGACTGGGAGACGTGCGCGGCAGCGTGGTGTTCCATTCCGGGACGGCAATGAAAGACGGCAAGGTGGTCACTGCCGGAGGGCGCGTCCTCGCCGTAACGTCATACGGGCGGGACAAGGAGGAGGCACTCGCAAAATCATTTGAGGGGGCAGGCAAGATAAGTTTTAAGGACAAGTACTTCCGTTCAGACATAGGGAGTGACCTGTAGTCCGCATCGCCACCGGCGGGATTGTGCCCGTTGCTAAGTCCCGTGGGCGGCTATGCTTGCAAGTGAACTATATGACACATGGTTAAGCGACTTCAAAACAGGATTGCCGGAGGGCGGGCTACCCTGCCGGCAATGAGCGTCATCGCCGTGGCGACATGGCTGCTGGCGGGAGTGGTGCAGCAAGGGCTGTGGCTCCAGGCGGCATGTTTCGCCATAACGGCCTACCTACTGGTGGTACTGAACAACGCCAACTCACTGATACGCATCTACAGCCGCACCGTTTCGTGTGCATTCATGGTTATGACGTGCAGTTCCGTCTATCTGTTTCCCTCGCTGCGAGGAGGCATTGTGGGCGCGTGCGCAGTGCTGTTCTACATATTGTTCCTGCGTTCCTTCCAAAACCGCAACGCGTCGGGGTGGGTGTTCTATGCGTTTGCCTGCGTCGGGATTTCCAGTGTCCTGTTCGTCCAGACGCTGTTCTATGTGCCGCTGCTGTGGGTCCTGCTCGCAACGAACATGACGGCAATGGGATGGCGCACACTGTCAGCATCCATACTCGGGCTGCTCCTTCCATACTGGTTCGCCGCCGGCTACTGCGTATTTTCTGGCGACTTCACATTCCTGGAGGAGCATTTCACGCCAATTGCAGAGTTCGGGCAAGTGGCAGACATATTCTGCGTCAACACGTACCAGCTGCTGACCTTTGCCTTCGTCGTGGTGTGCGCGGTGACGGGGACGGTGCATTTCCTAAGGAACAGCAACAGGGACAAGATACGCACGCGCATGATTTTCGAGATGTTCATAACCGTGGACATCGCAACGATAGTGTTCATAATACTGCAACCGGTGCATTTCGACATGCTCATACGCATCGCAATCATAAACACAAGTCCGCTGATAGCGCATTTCGTCACACTGACACACACGAAACTCACCAACGCCGCAACACTTCTATTTCTGGCGGCGGCAGCGGCAATACTCACAACCACTTTTCTCTTAGGCCTGTGGAGTCCTTCTATGACATACTGACGGGATACGGCTACTGGGGCATGCTCGTGTCCGCATTCCTCGCGGGGAGCGTCTTCCCGTTCAGCAGCGAGGCCGTCATGCTGGCACTGCTCGCCACGGGACTCGACCCGCTGCAACTCATTGCCTACGGCAGCGTCGGAAACGTGGCAGGCAGCATGTTCAACTACGGTGTCGGCAGGATGGGCAAGACGGAATGGATTGAGCGATACCTGCACATCAGCGGCAAGAACATGGACCGCGCAAGACGCTTCATGGGAGACCGTGGGGCGCTGATGGGCTTTTTCGCCTTCCTGCCTTTCCTCGGAAGCGCGATAACCGTTCTTCTCGGGCTGATGCGCTCAAACCTCCTGCTCTCCGTCGTCAGCATCGCCGCAGGCAAGGTGGCGCGCTATGTCCTGCTCGTTTACGGCGCAGACTTGCTGTCTTAATGATCAGGCTGTTTCGCGCGCCGTTGTTGCAAAAAAGTGTTAACGGCACGCAATATGGCATGGCTTGTGCGCCGTCATGTCAGAATAATGTGCTACCTTTGCAGCCGCCGCCACGCGATGGCGGCATAAAATTCAGACCTAATAAAAAAATAAAACAACAAAATGGCAACAAAAATCAGACTGCAGCGCGGCGGGCGCAAAGGCTATGCCTTCTACCGCATCGTCATCGCTGACTCAAGAGCGCCACGTGATGGCAGATTTGTTGAGAGGATTGGAACTTACAATCCCAACACCAATCCTGCCACGGTGGATTTGAATTTCGAGCGCGCCCTCTACTGGGTTGAGACCGGCGCGCAGCCCACAGACACGGTCCGCAACCTCCTGAAGAGCAAGGGCGTCTATCTTATGAAGCACCTGAAAACCGGTGTCAGGAAGGGTGCATTCGACGAGGCTGCTGCGCAAATCAAGTTCAACGCATGGAAGACAGCCAAGGAAAAGGGGCTTGATGCCGTGCGCGACTCCGAAGCAAAGGCGATGGCAGATGCCGCCGCGAAGGAGCTCGAGGCCGAGAGGAAAATCAATGAGGCCACGGCAAAGAAGGTGGCAGAGAAGAAGGCCGCAGAGGCTGCCGCGAAAGCCGAGGCTGAGGCTGCGGCAAAGGCAGAGGAAGCACCTGCTGAGGAAACCCCTGCAGAAGAGGCTCCGGCAGCGGAGGCCAAGACCGAAGAGGCTCCTGCCCAGGAGACCCCTGCGGAGGCTTAGAGGCCTTTCCCGTGCAAGTGGAAGTTGGAAATCGGAAATATTGATTTTGAACATCTGTAAAAATAAAGACGGTGGGGTATTCCATAAAACACTCCGCCGTCTTTGCTTTTTTAAACAATGTCCGGGCCAAATGACAGATTTGGGTTAAAGGCGTTAGGAACATTGGTATTGACGAGTTTGCCGTAAAGAAAGGACATGTTTACAAAACGATTGTCGTTGATCTTGATACAGGCAGAATTCTCTATGTAGGTGATGGTAAGGGAGCTGATGCTCTTGATAGGTTTTGGAAGAGATGTAGGCGTCACAACGTGCGCATAGAGCATGTGGCTACAGATTTGTCAGCAGCATTCATAGCATCAATACTTGAAAACTGCCCTAATGCCGTACACGTCTTTGATCATTTTCATGTCGTAAAACTGATGAATGAACATCTTGATGATATAAGGAGAAAGGTCTATAATATGGAGAAAGACATCAACAAACGTAAAGTCCTTAAGGGTACAAGATACCTGCTTTTGGGAAATGGAGAAGATATATTTGACAAGCAGCACAAGACTAGACTTGATAACGCACTTGCCATGAATGAACCGTTATCTAAAGTCTACTATCTGAAGGAACAGCTTAGAGAAATCTGGACACAGATTAATAAGCAAAACGCCGAAGCCATACTGGATGATTGGGTAAAGCAAGCCAGGGAAAGTAAGATTCCACAGCTGCTGAAAATGGATACTACATTACTAACTCATAGAAGGAGCATACTTGCATGGTATGATTGCCATATATCAACAGGTAAAGTAGAGGGAATAAACAACAAGATAAAAGTAATGAAACGGAATGCATACGGATTCAGAGATGAAAGATATTTTACGCCCAGGCTTTATGCACTGCATGACTGTCGCATCACTAGAAATGTCGGATGAACCAAGTTTTTGAAGAAATAGCAAACATTCCAAGAAGTTGTTTTAAATAGCCTCTTGGAATCCTACTAATCTAAAACAACTTCTTAATTATTTTTGCAAAACATGTTAACAATCTACATTTTGTATTTTGTGGAACAGGATTTTCTATCTTTACCGCCTTTAATTTATAAATATCTTGCGAACTTATTTGCATCTGAAAAACTTCAATATCAGGTTTGTTTTTAATCGCCTTGAATATCTTATTTTTATTCTCTTCTGAGCATTTAACACCTATGTATATTGCTTTTATGCATCCTTTCGGAAGTTGTGGAGTTGGAAAATCAGGACTCCCTTGTTTGTCAAAATATAAAAGTCTATGTTCATGTTCATATTCCCATGTTTTTTGTTTTGTAAAGAATGCCTCTTTGAATGTTAAACTGTCATTGATTTCCCCACAATCCATTAATGGAAAACGTTCTGTATAACTCATGGGCATTAGCATGAGAATTCTTCCATCTTCAGGTTCGGTCATTGTAAATGAAGAAGGAATACAATATTTTACACAAAAACCTTTATGATAATTTGCATAGTGTGCCCACATTACTGTATTTGCATACTCCTTTTGGAATGGTAGGTATATAGGATAATCAATTCCCTCTTTGTACGGCAATGGAATATTTCTTACTAAACATCTTGCACGAATGTTTTTGGGTCTATAACGTTTCATGTGGGTAATCGAGTTTTAATCCACCTGTTACGAA
>ERZ1673752.3532-NODE-3532-length-14797-cov-21.897911_pt1 | contig 14797 bp, 9 predicted proteins | sample MGYA00580195_ERZ1673752 | MGnify/ENA primary metagenome ERZ1673752 (study PRJEB41218, sample SAMN15661744) | gut metagenome | host: Homo sapiens | place: Canada: London | collected 2015-08-20/2019-03-30 | study: EMG produced TPA metagenomics assembly of...
ATGTTTCATTTTCGTTTCATTCTCGAAAGCGGATGCAAAAGTACAAACTTTACGATTAACCTCCAAATATTTTTCAAGAAAAGTTTTAGAAATTTGCAGAAATTGATTTAGGTCAAGTGATTTGTGCGCATTCAGCAATTATTGCTCGCTTATATCTACTTTATGACAAAAGGAGACTATCCACTGAACTTGAAAATGGACTGAATTACAATAAAAACACAAATTATGATTTCACAGTTGGGCTAAATCTGGAACTTCAGTCAGTAATATATCAATCATTTCGTTAGCTATTTTGCGGTCTACGATTCGCATAATATTGCTCGTTTCTGTATTATAATCAAAGAAGTTTATATTTCCATACCAGACGATAGCCTTGTCGATGATTGCACATTGTAGAGTTTGCTCCTTATTATATAATACATCTATTCCAGCTTTTGCCAATTCCATCTCCTTAGCACCTTCCTCTTTGATACGTAATGCCACATCAACACCATTATGGAGAATGACGGAAAGTGTAGACATCATGGCTGTTCTATATTTGAACTTTACTTTGGGAACTGCTATTAGAACAGAATGTTTAGCATTTGCCAAATCGTTTCGGAATGCGTTTTCGTAATTGTTTCGCTCATATATCAGTTCCTGTGGTTGATTGTCTGCTACTTTCATTATGGCATTTTTGCCATAACCTGCAGCTGCATATCCTTTTAGACGCTTGCGGTACATCGAGTCGCAAAGTGGAATGTGGATATCTACATAATCATAAATTACCACCTCACTTTTCCCTTCATATTCCCGATGCAAACGACCAGCATATTGTTCCACGTTCCCTTTCCATGCAATAGGCATAGTAAGGAATAATGCGTCAAGACGAGGATAATCGAAACCTTCGCCCACATACTTTCCTGTAGCTACAATTGCAAGTGAATCTGTTGGAGATATTGTCTGAAGCTTTTGCAAAGCTAAACGTTTCTCCTTTGTGGAATCGGCTCCAATGAGCTGAACAACATGGTCAACAAATGGCATAAGCATTTCTGCCAAAAACCTTACATGGGCTGTGCGGGTAGTTAAAACTAACGGAGTATGTCCTTGTTGAATGGCTATTTTTACATCTTCGATAATAAATTCATTTCTGGTCACATCTTCAGACAAGGTTTTTGTGATTTGGACATAAGACTTATTTTCTGATGTAATATTGCGAAAGGAGGTAAATCTTGGATTCAATATGCGTTTGAAAGTTTGGTTGGCAATCTGAGCCTTCGCATCGGAAGTAAATCTTATTTTTCCACACTGCATAAAGATAATCGGTTGACGTCCATCTTTTCTGATAGGTGTTGCAGTTAAGCCATAAACATAAGTTGCTATCACATGCCGAAGCACTTGCTCAAAGCTGACAGAAGAGACATGATGACATTCATCAACAACAACCATGCCGTAATCTCTGACAAAAGGTTTTACTTCACCTTCGCTTAAACAAGACTGTATCAAAGCAATATCTATTATACCATGCAAAGAATTCTTGCCAGAACATAAACAACCGATAATAGACGATTTATTCTTTCGTCCCCGTCTTTTTTCTGGTTCTTCTATTGTTTCATTTATTTCAAGAAATTTATCCAATCGCTCTTTCCATTGTTCAAGCAAAGCTTTGTTATGCACAAGTATCAGAGTGTTTACCTTTCTCTTTGCAATCATTCCAAGAGCAAATACGGTCTTACCAAATGCTGTTGTAGCAGACAGTGTGCCAATGTTATGCTCTGCGAAAGCCTCTATTGCTTTTTGCTGTTCTTCTCGAAGCTCACCTTTAAAAGTCACATTGATTCTTCGCCCAGGATTTGTTTTGTCGGAAATCGTAACATTGACATTATGTTGACTCAATATATCACAAACAGCATCTTCACATCCACGTGGAAGTGCAAGGTAATCATCTGTCATTACAGAACAAGAAATGATGCGTGGAATATTATATGTGGAGAGACGCATATTTTGCTTTTCATAAAATTCGGGATTTCGGAAAGCCGCTATACGTTTGAAGGCATTCACACATTTAGCAGATAAATTAGCTAAGGGTATATAGAGCATGTTTGCTCTTGTTAGAACAATTTGCTTTGGATAACCATCTGTTATAGGAGTATTTATTTTAGGAGTTTCCCATGGTTTTGTCTCGCAGGACTTTGATAGTTCACCTAAGTTAGGCATCATATGCTGCCGTAACAATAAATCAACTTCAACCTCGGTCAACTTATGAATTTGTGATAAAAGCGCCCATTGATCTACATACGCATTGAACTCATTATCTACAAACACGCTATTTCCTTTACGACGAGCCATTCCTTGTAACGGTAAGGCTACAAGATTTCCAAGACCACCTTCTGGTAATGTGTCTTGATTAGGAAAGAAACGGTCATATGACTTAAAAGACAATCGTGCATCACGATTCATTGCTTCCGTAAGAATGGCATTTCCTAACTTACGTGCCATCAATGCCATTATTGGTTTATCAAAGAATATCCATACATGCGCACCATTACCAGAACGAGAGCGCTCAATATAATAAGGCACATTCCAACTCTTGCAGACATTTACGAAAGCAAGGACATCATTCTTATAGCCATGTTCGCAATTCTTGTCATCAAAATCAGTACATAAAAAATAACAGGTATTATCCTTACAAATTGGATAAAGACCGATGACATCACGACCAAAGGGGTCTTTTCCTGCAAGATGATTGAAGAAATCATTGTATGACAAATGTGCAAACAATCTATTTGGGCAATCTCCACATTTATATTTTCGTTTGTCACAATACTCGCGGTTCCATTCTCTTTCACACACTGGCTGATACCCAGCTTTTTGAGAAGATGGACTATACCATCGTTTCGCAAATACGTCATCTCTACCTTGGAACAGGCTTTGAAACACTGCTACTTTTTCTTGTAGACTAAGCCGAACGGCATGATTCGTAGCAACATGAACTGGTTGTTCAATAGTTTCTCTTTCTACGGGAAGTGAATAGGAAATGCCATGCTTATCAAGTATACTCTTCAACATCGCATTCTCTCGTTCCAAATCTTGCAATTGTTTGAGTACTAATTCATCACTACGGTTTTCGGCTCGCCCCATTTTAGTTATTATCCAAATTTATGATTTCTCAATAGCCTCCCAATCCCCTAATCATCATACGTTACCAGCCTAACAAAATTTACAAATAAGTCACTAATCTATGTCAATTAACATCATAAATTAATGCAAAGCATTTGATAAGTGTCATACCGATTTGAATAACATCGCATTTGCTTGCATTTTTTTCTTTAACCGTTTCGCATTTGGCTTAAACGTTTTATAAGTTAAAAAACCAGCAACAACACCACCGATAACAGGTACTGCCTTACTCAAGCGTTTTGTCACAGAACCTTTTACGAATTTCGTCCTAACCCATTTAGACACCCCTTTTACTAATGGATACCACATAGTTTCCGTCACGCCCACCTGCGGCATACGCATAGTTGTGTGTTCGGCAAACGTTTCTGAGAGTTGCTTAAAAGCCTCGTTAGCAGTGCTTGAACCGAGCATGACACCCAAAAAGATAGTCAGCACATCATAAGAAGATTCTGTTAAATGCCCATTTTGGTCGCACAAATCAGGATAACCATATAAATAAGCTAACTTTTGAGCAATAATTAAGGTTTGACAAAAGTATTGTAATAAATCCGCAGGAATAGCAAAAAAGACAGCGATACCGCCTGGCACACCTGTTACGGTAGAAAAAATGGTTGCTTTTTTAGTATGTTCATTGATACATTCGTTAGCCAATTGGTTGATTAATTTTAGAGGAATAACATCAATTGGACGCTGCAAGGATGCTTTCTTTATTTCTGTTTCCGTACAATGAGGTCTCAAAGCCTCCACCAAAAACGCCACTCTATCAACCTTGATTCCCGGTAAGTTCATGATAGAATATATTATTTTATTCCACTTTGTAACTTCGTTTTCCATTATAAAAATATTTTTTGTTTTCAACTGGATTTATGAAAAAAGACTCAATTACCCAAAAAACATATTTTTTATCGAGAATCCCTTTCAAATAACTCATACAAATATATGGATATTTTTTCTAAATTCAAAGATTATCATAAAGAATTGATTTTTGGTAAAAGTATTCGTTGCTTTTTGTCCTATCATTTTACCAAAAAACGACCATCTAAAATCTTCAAAATAGAAAAAATCAATAGGCAAACGACATGCAAAAATGCACTGATTTGAACAAAATAAACGTCTTTTCAAGTTAGAACATTGATTTCATGTCCTTGGAAACATACATTAGCGGCGTTATTCACATGCTTCAAGTGCATTAAAGCATGCAAATTGTGCCTCTATCTCAATGCTTTAGTAGCCAAGAAATGGTAAAAAAGGCACTCAAGAGAGATGACTTAAACGTAATGTGCTTATTGTCAAACAGTTATGAAACTCGCTCATTTTCCCGTATTTGCGACCAACTTTGATGTTGGTGGATTATATGCGAGTTATGAGAGGCACTTTGTAAAGAAAATTCAGCATTGGTGAGCCTTTTATGAAGCGTACTGGTAATTTTACATTCGCTGTATTTTGGGTGCGTTTTGTTGTGAAAAAATCATCCTTCAATGAAAGCACCGTAAATTGCAAAAGACTTTAATCGCAGGAAATGAAAGTGTGACACACTCCTTTATGGTGCGTTTAAGTATTTAATGGTGCGCTTAAAATGAGTTATTCTACAAAGATGATAGGCGTATCTTCGTTTTTCGGCAGTGAAGGTTTTTGTTGCTTATTCTTGGATTGCTTCTTCAGCTTGCCTTGCTCGTCAAACATATTATAGGTAGTCCGTAACACACTAAATTCTGTTCTACGATTCAGTTGATTGCATATCTCCTGTTTTTCTGCATCCAATGTTTTGATGAACTCTTCAGATAGCACATCTCCCTCTTTGAGCCAAGGGTAACGCTCAGTGAGTTTCTTGCGGATAGTCTTTGGCTTTTCCTTGCCGTACCCAACGGGTTTCAAGCGGTCTTTTGCAATGCCCTTGTCAATGAGATATCGCACTACAGCTTCGGCACGTCTTTGCGCTAATCGCTGGTTATATTCTTTCGAACCTTTATAATCGCAGTGTGCGCTTAGCTCAATGGTTACATGACTGTTTTCATTGAGTAGCTTTACCAAATCGTCCAAGGCTTTTTTAGACTCCAAACGCAGCGTGGCTTTGTCAAAGTCGTAGAAGATGTTATCTATCAATACTGGTACGGTGATTGATGCTAAAGGAAATTGTAGGGTATATTCTTTCGATTCCTTTACTGGTTCTACCTGCAATTCTTCGGTATGATTAAGAAAACCTTTACAGGTGGCGAGCAGCAAATAATCAACTTTTGGCTGTATCACATATGTAAACGAGCCGTCACTATTTACACTCAACACTTCGTTCGTTCCGTCACTCCCCACAATACGCACTTGAGCTGAAGGGAGTTCATAGCCATCTTTCTCGTACACCCAACCTTTAATACTCTGTATGATTTCAGGATTTTCAAACCAATAAATTTGATCCCATCCACGTCCATTATTTCTATTAGACGAGAAGAAACCACGATTATGAGGTCCTTCGAAGGTCAATCCGAAGTCGTCTCCTTCAGAATTGAGAGGATATCCTGGGTGAACCAAGCGATAGGGCGCAGTTACATCCTTATCTTTAGTTGGCACATGGCGCTGTAAACTGTCTTTCTGAACATTGTTAGCTGAGCGTTGGTGATTGGGTATGGCAATAAATACATCCAATCCTCCAAAGCCAGGATGCCCATCACTTGAAAAGTAAAGGTCGCCGTTAGGTCTGAATGTGGGGAACATTTCATTGCCGGGTGTGTTAATGGGTGCACCAAGATTTTCGACACCTCCCAACCCTGCAGCCGTTAAGCGTACTCGCCAAATGTCCATTCCGCCCATTCCTCCCGGCATGTCAGAGGTAAAATATAACCATTGTCCATCGGGTGAAACCGCTGGATGCGCATAACTCGAAAGAGTGTCTTGCGTGATAGGTAATTCGTTCGCCTTTCCCCAAGCCGCATCTTGTCTATTCGATACTACAATTTTTGCATAACGTGGATGTGTAGCATCGGTTGTGCATTGCGTTAGGTACATCTCTCGTCCATCAGGACTAAAGGCACAAGCCCCTTCCTCGGCATCAGTGTTCAAGCCTCCTTGCACTACTTCGGGTTTGCTCCAATTGCCTTGGTCGTCCTTTACGGATACAAATATGTCCGCAGGTTTGCATCCCGTGATGCCACTCAAGTTGTTCCCTGTAGCTTCTTTTCTGGTCGAAGTAAAATATAATTGGTTATAATCATCGCCCCAAAGCATGGGCGAATAGTCTGCGTGTCGAGAGTTCAGCACGTTCATCTTCTTCACGGTGTATCTACTACCGCTTTCTTTCCATGCTGGAGCTTGTTGGGCAGAGCGCAGTCCCTCTTGTGCCAAGACATGGTTGGGCATGCTGTCTAATACCAAGGCAAATTCTTTTTCAGCCTCTTTGTAATTGCCATTGCGCAAGAGTTGTTGAGCCAAAGCAAAATGTGTTTGCACATTGTCTTGCTGATACCTGATAACATTGCGATAGGCAGCAATGGCTTGTGGGGTTGCATTTAGGCGATCGTAGCACAGTGCCATACGACTGGCTCGCTGTCCACGCAGGGTGCGCTCCTTGGGTGGGGTTTGCCTGTAGGCTTTCTTGAACTGTACAGCAGCATCGTAATATTCACCTATCGTCAAGAACTGTTCACCCTTTTTCATACTTCGTTCGGCACCACAGCTCACTAATAACAGTCCGATGAACACAGTCTGATATAAATATAAAAAATGGTGTAATGCTTGTTTCTTCATATCCTTTTATCCCAGTTGCCGACTGTTATCGCGAAGTACGTCGTTTACTATTTGGTTGATTTGTATTTTCAATTCGTTTACGAACTGTGCAGCATCGTATTTTTGGTGCTCTATGTCGCGCAATTTCTTTTCCCAAATACCAGTGAGTTCACAGCTGGTAAGTAGTTTCTCTTTGATAATGTCGATGAGTTGTATTCCTAAGGGAGTTGCTACAATACGTTTGCGGTTGCGTTGGATGTATTTCCGCTTGAATAGTGTTTCGATGATACTGGCACGCGATGAGGGACGTCCAATGCCATTTTCTTTCAAGGCAGCACGTAACTCTTCATCGTTTACAAACTTTCCTGCCGTTTCCATGGCACGCAAAAGGGTGGCTTCGGTGTAGTGTTTCGGCGGAGTAGTTTGCTTCTCGGTCAGCGTAGGGATGTGTTCTCCGCTCTCACCCTTAATGAACGTAGGTAGAGTGCGTTCTTCATCGGTAGTCTTCTCATCAACATCATCGTCTTCGTTCTGATTTTTAGCGTACACATCTCTCCATCCTGGCTCCAATATCTCTTTGCCGCTTACCTTAAATTCTATCTCTTTTACCTTTCCCAATACGGTGGTAGTGGCGAATTTGCAATCGTCATAGAACACTGCAATAAAGCGTCTGGCAATGAGGTCGAACACGTTTTCTTCCATATTCGACAGTCCTGTGGGTGGCACGCCTGTGGGGATGATGGCGTGGTGGTCGGTTACTTTTGAGGAGTCGAACACCTTTTTCGATTTCTTCAGCGGCTTTCCGCCCAACGGCTTGATGAGTTCGGCATACACCGTCTTGCTTTGTATCTTTGTCTGATAAAGTCCGTTCATGGTTTGCGGACATTTGGGATAAATGTCGTCCGAAAGATATTGGGTGTCTACACGTGGATAGGTGGTATATTTTTTTTCGTATAAACTTTGGATAAGGTTGAGGGTCATCTCAGCCGAATAGCCAAACTTCTTGTTACAATCCACTTGCAGCGAGGTGAGATCGTAGAGCTTTGGTGGTGCTTCTGTGCCTTTTTTCTTTTGCACATCCGTAACCGTAAATGGTTCACCTTCAATAGTCTTGAAAGCAGCTTCGCCTTCTTCTTTTTTGTCAAAGCGACCTTTGGTAGCGGTAAACGTTGTGTCGCGATAGATAGTTGCCAAAACCCAGTATGTTTCTGGCTTAAAGTTATCTATTTCTTTCTGTCTATTAACGATAAGAGCCAAGGTGGGTGTTTGTACTCGTCCTATGCTTAGCACCTGTCGGTTCTTGCCATATTTCAGGGTGTACAGTCGAGTTGCGTTCATTCCTAATATCCAGTCACCGATGGCACGAGACAGTCCAGCCAAATAGAGAGGTTCGTATGTCGATTGCTCTTTCAGTTTGTTGAATCCCTCACGAATAGCCTCATCGGTCATAGAGCTTATCCACAACCGCTTCACGGGACATTTGGCTTGAGCCTTTTGCATGACCCAACGCTGTATCAATTCTCCCTCTTGCCCCGCATCTCCACAGTTAATGATGCTGTCGGCGTGTTGCATGAGTTGCTCAATGATAGCAAACTGTCGTTTGATGCCTTCATCGTCAATGAGCTTGATGCCAAAGCGAGGCGGCAACATGGGCAGAGCTGCCAAGCTCCAGTGCTTCCAATTGTCACAATAGTCGTTAGGCTCTTTCAGGCAACACAGATGTCCGAAAGTCCAAGTTACTTGGTAACCATTGCCCTCCATATAGCCGTTTTTTGAGCTATGGGCACCAATGATGCGTGCAATGTCTTTGGCTACGCTGGGTTTTTCTGCAATACAAACTATCATAGATATGCAAAGGTAGCAAAACTAAAGAAATCTACAAGCGTTCAACCGAAAATTACGTGTCATCCACATGGCTCTTTCATTAAGAATGATGTTTTCACAAAGAAAAGCACGAAAGTAACAAAAATCTTGTGAAAAGGCTTGATAAGAAAAACGTCAACATTGTGACGAAACAAATGGCAAGTATCTAATGAGTTGATAAGTTAACAAGTAAATCAATCGCATGCTAATGACTTATCAGCTTGTCTAATAGGAACTTGTTAGCCCAAAGCGTAAAAAGCTGTTTCAATATTGGGAGATAGACTCACAGATACCACTGTTTGGCTTCCATATAATGTTTGGCATATTCCTCTGCCTGTCCAGACATTGCCTTCTTGATACAGCGTGCAGGTATGCCAGCCCAAATTTCGTGTGCGCCTACATGAGTACCCTGTGTCACTAAAGCATTGGCAGCGATAATGGCACCAGCCCCGATTTCTGCTCCATCCAACACAGTAGCCCCCATTCCAATCAATGCACCCTGCCTTATTACACATCCGTGAACATTAGCCAAATGACCAACCGACACATCGTCTTCTATCCAGACGGGAGTGCCATGCGACTCGTGTACGCATGCTCCATCTTGAATGTTCACTCTATTGCCTATGTGTATGGCATCAACATCGGCTCTAAGTACGGCTGAAAACCAGATGGAACAGTCGTCACCCATGATAATGTTGCCTACTAAAGTTGCATTTTCGGCAATAAAACAGTTTTTGCCCCAGTTGGGACGTTTATTTCTTACTTTTATGATAGTTGCCATAAAGTTTGCTTCGTAAAACGTTTCTATCCGAAGAGCGCACGTAGAGCTTCCTCCACTTTACGGACAGGATGTAATTCTAAATGATATTTTTGTGGAGTGATACCTTTCAAATTATACTTTGGAAGAATCATGTGTTTGAATCCTAACTTTTCAGCTTCGGCTATACGTTGTTCTATTCTGTTGATGGGTCTTACCTCTCCACTGAGTCCTACTTCGCCAGCCATACACCATCCGTTTTCAATGGCAGTGTCGACATTACTGGATAACACTGCAGCTATCACGCTCAGATCCATTGCCAAATCGGTTACGCGTAAACCACCCGCTATGTTGAGAAAGACGTCTTTTTGCATGAGCTTGAAACCCACTCTCTTCTCTAAGACAGCCAATAACATATTGAGTCTGCGTTGGTCAAAGCCTGTTGCAGAACGCTGTGGTGTTCCGTATGCAGCAGAAGATACCAAAGCCTGTGTCTCTACTAAGAAAGGGCGTACCCCCTCAATGGCAGACGAAATAGCGATACCACTCAGCCCATCATGATCTTGTGTAAGCAGAAGTTCCGACGGGTTGCTCACAGGGCGCAATCCGTTTTGCTGCATTTCATAGATTCCTAATTCTGATGTGCTGCCAAATCGATTCTTGATGGAGCGTAAGATTCTGTACATATAATGTTGGTCTCCCTCAAATTGGATAACTGTATCAACCATGTGTTCCAAAATCTTAGGACCTGCAAGTGTGCCTTCTTTGTTGATATGCCCAATGAGGAGAATTGGAATCCCGCTTGTCTTTGCCAGACGAAGCAGGAGTGCTGCGCATTCTCGCACTTGAGCGATACTTCCAGGGGAACTGTCTACGTTATTGGTAGCAATTGTTTGAATGGAGTCGATAATCAGTAGGTCTGGTTTTACTTCAAGTACTTGATTGAAGATGTGTTCTAAAGAAGTTTCACACAAAATCACTACATTATTATTTTGCTCTGTAGTGATACGGTCAGCACGCATTTTCAACTGATGCGCACTTTCTTCACCACTGACATATAGCACCTTCTTATTGGGAAGATGGAGTATCGTTTGGAGGGTTAGCGTACTTTTTCCTATACCAGGTTCTCCTCCTAATAAAACGATAGAACCAGGAACGAGTCCTCCTCCCAAGACTCTATTCAGCTCATCATCATTCATGTTGATGCGAGGTTCGTCTTGGGCAGAAATATCTTGTAGGTGTAAGGGCTTGTTTTTCTTTTGCTCGCCATGGAGAGTGTGAGCCGTTGATACGGCTATTGAGGATGGTAGAGAATTATTACTAATTCTAATCTCCTTAAAAGTATTCCACTCACCACAATTAGGACATTTGCCAATCCACTTGCTTGACTCTTGTCCACATTGGGAGCAAACGTATGCAATCTTATCTTTTGCCATATTGTTGCTATAATATAGGGACAAAAGTAAGAATTATTTTCAGAGAATCAAAATTTATGATTATTTTTGCAAGATATGAAGAAGATTCTGTATATCAACATTCTCTTTATCCTACTGTTGTCTTCTTGTGGGCAAAAAAGTCAGGAAATAGAAAAGAAAACGAAAGCCAATAACGCCCGTGAGCAAAAGGCGTATGCGGAAGCACTTAGGATAGCGGTCTTGCCAACCTTAGATTGCATCCCACTTTATGTGGCGAAAGACCGCCATCTGTTTGACAGTGCACAGGTAGATGTGAGACTTTTGCCTTTCACTGCACAAATGGACTGCGACACTGCTATCATAGGAGTAAGCGTCCAGGGGATAGTGTCGGATTTGGTTCGAACGGAGAGACTCAAACGAAAAGGACTGAAATTAGAATATCCCATTACCACACCGTTGCAGTGGCAGTTGATAAGTAACAAGACAGCTCGTCTCAAACAGTTGAATCAGTTAGGAGACAAAATGGTGGCGATGACAAGATATTCGGGAACAGATTATCTGACCGATAAATTTCTTGGTGGGGTGAAGACAAGTGCCAAAGTGTTTAAGGTGCAAATTAATGATGTCTTAGTGAGGTTGCACATGCTTTTGAACAATGAGATGGATGCCATGTGGCTGCCTGAACCACAAGCTACTACGGCACGATTGTATAAACATCGGGTAATCACATCGAGTGAAAAGACCAAAGAGCAATTGGGAGTGATAGCGTTTCGGACGGATTTGCTCCAAACCAAAAACCGCAAAAAGCAGTTGCAAGCTTTTATTAAGGGGTACAACAATGCCGTAGACTCTCTCAACACTTACGGACTGTCTCATTATTCGGGGCTTGTCATTAAGTATTGTCATACAGATGAAAAAACCGTAAAGGCGATACCAAAAGTAACCTTCAAGCACGCTACAGCTCCTTTAGAAAAGGATATTCAGAAAGCAAAAGCATTTATACCAAAATTGTAAATTGACGTTTGACCAAATCTCTCCAATATTTTGAATTATACTGATTTTGATTTAGAACAGATTAGGAATTTGATTACTTGCAAACAAAATCTACCCAAAGCGATAGAGAACTTGCAGGCGTATATTTCCAAACACGAATTGACCACTTTTCAACAGAAGTGGGAACAGCTGAATGGTGACTATCTTTTGATGAAAGATTTTCTTAGACGTGGATTAAAAGATCCACAGTTTAATGTTGTATATCATAATTTATTACGTGAATTGTATGCCTTGAATAGTGATATACAGTTGGAGCAAATGATTCATGGAAACAGCTCATTTCAGTTGGCTCATCAGACAGCGAAATCAGTTGTACTTGGAGATACAAGTATTAAAACACAAATGGAGAAATTTGTTCAAGATGTTGCCATGCTATCTTTGGAACCCGAAAGAGGACAAACACTCCAAACAAATCAGTTGTATGAAGAACATCAAAAATACATCAATCAGGTTTTCAATGCTTTCTTGGTTTCTCCTCAATGGACGGAAAGTGTTGCAAAATTTGTGGAAGAATTGTTTTTGTCACCCACTGTTGATAGCAACGACATACAATTATTGTTGAGTGGGCTGATGTTATCAGCGATTCAACTTTTTGATTATCGTAAGATATTGGCATTGATAGCAACCTATCAAAAATCAACAGACGAGCAAATACGACAACGAGCTTTGGAGGGTCTTGTATTGTGTTTGCCATACAATGACGCAAACATCTATCCCGAAGTAAGCAAATCCATTACGAAACTCTGTCAAAATGAGCAAACCTTGCAAGAATTGCTGGAGTTGCAGATACAATTCTTTTATTGTATGAATGCGGATGCAGACAACGAAAAGCTACAAAAAGACATCATTCCTCAGCTGATGAAAGGACAAAATATCCAATTCACACGCACGGGAATTATAGAAAAGGAGGAAGACCCACTGGAAGAAATGCTTAATCCGGGTGCTGCGGATCGTGCCATGGAAGCCATGGAAGAGAATTTCCAAAAGATGATGAACATGCAAAGGGCGGGATCTGACATCTATTTTGGAGGCTTTTCTCAAATGAAACGTTTTGGTTTCTTTATGGAATTGAGTAATTGGTTTGTACCTTTTTATCCTCAACACCCAGGACTTAGTCAGATGAATCATGAGTTAAGAGACGGACAGTTTATGAACGTTTTGTTGGAGCATGGGCCATTCTGTGATTCTGACAAATATTCCTTTGCGTTGGCAGCGTCTTCCATTCTTAACCAAATTCCGTCACAGATGCGAGAACTTCTGAATAGCCAAGAGTTGTTAGGGCCAACGGTTAATAAGGAAGATCATCACAAAGCAGCGTATGTTCGACGGATGTATCTTCAGAATTTGTACCGATTTTATCGGCTTTACAAGGACAAGAATCATTTTCATAATCCATTTTCCACAGAGTTGTCGCATCATACAGTCTTTTTTGTCCTTAACAATCTCTTTCAGAATACCACATTGGCATACAGACGTCTCGAGATTGGACAATTCTTGTACAGGCATCATTTCTATGATGACTTGCACCGCTTGTTAGCTGCTTGCGAAAATATTGATAGCGTAGAATATTGGAGACTGTCTGCAATGTTAGCCCATCAGGAAAAGGATTATATGCGGGCAGGGTTGGCTTACGATAAGTTGTTAGATGTGGATAGTGATAATGAGCAGGCTTTAAGAGGTAAGGCTAATTCCCTGTTTTATTCAGGCAATTTTTCTGAAGCCATCAAATATTATACTCGTATTTTGGAAAAAGATGCGAATAGTGCGCGAGTTCAGCTTAATTTAGCCGTTGCCTACATTAATGACAATCAAGTAGAAAAGGGGATGAAATATTTGTTTAAGCTTAGTTACGAATATCCTGAAAATCTGTCCGTTAAACGCTCATTGGCATGGGGTTATTTGCGAAAGAATGAAAATGAGCAGGCTTTGCAACTATACAATCAGCTAATGGCTCACAAAAGCCATATTCCTTCAGATTATTTGAATGCGGGCTATTGCCTTTGGTTCGACTCAAAGATAGAAGAAGCAGTAGAAAAGTTTGCCCATTATGAAATGATGAGAAACGAAAAGGAGATTGCGCAAGGCAACGATGAAAGTTTACACGATGTTTTCAACTTGGATGCTCCTTTGCTCAGTCAGTATCATGTGGGAAAAGAGGAAGCGACAGTGCTGGAAGATTTGGTAAACAATCAGTGTCGAAGTTATGCAGGAAGAAAGGGTGAACAACTATCCTAAATGCTTGCCGTGCGGTAAACAGCTTGCAGCTTTAACTATTTTTCTTTCCTATTGGAACTGGTTGATAGATAAATTACTATTTTAAGAGCGTTAGCTATTCTGAATGACAAGTGGAGCTGTCTTGCGATTTGCGAAAAAACTGAAGTCAATATAAGATAGACAAATTATGCCCTTATCCGAAGAGGTCTTACGGACGTGGCGATTATTTTTGTGTTTCGGGAGTTATGGAAGAATTTCCTTTCACGACGTTAAAAAAGATTGTTTTGAAAAGTCAGCAGACACCATAGTAGTGAAACTGTCGATAACATTGTGCGAAAGTAGGGGATAAAACCTCACTATTAGCATTTACCCTCTAAGCGATTGAAAGTAATAAAGGCTGGTTCTATAAATTAGCTTTGTTAGATTTTGAGCTTATTTTTGAGGTCAAAATGCAAGAGAGTGAAGGAGTGTAGCGAGCTACACGACTGAACGAACTTACATTTTGAACCAAAAACGGAGCAAGCCGAATGCAATCAAACTTGTTTGAATTGTTGAGGCGCAGCCTGTTTTATCCCAAATCGGTCATTAGGATTTCTCTGTGTCGTACGGCAAAGAGAAATCC
>ERZ1673752.3540-NODE-3540-length-14767-cov-5.693244_pt1 | contig 14767 bp, 11 predicted proteins | sample MGYA00580195_ERZ1673752 | MGnify/ENA primary metagenome ERZ1673752 (study PRJEB41218, sample SAMN15661744) | gut metagenome | host: Homo sapiens | place: Canada: London | collected 2015-08-20/2019-03-30 | study: EMG produced TPA metagenomics assembly of...
TCTGCGCCTGCTGGTAATCTTTGGTGCGTTCCGCCTGATCGGTGGTTTTCAGTGCCGCCTGCAACAATGCATCGACCTCTTTGTTCTCATAGAATGAGCGGTTACCCGGCAGCCCTTTTTTGTCCGATTCGAACCAGTAGTTCATGAACATGTACGGGTCAGCGAAGTCCGGGCTCCAGTTACCAATCGCAATGTCATAATCACCTTTGCCGACGCGGTCGCGCATGGTGGCGTTCGCCAGTTTCTCGAGCTTGACGTTAATCCCCAGCTTGCCCAGGCTCGCCTGCGTGGAGAGGGCGATAGGCTCCCAGTTCGGGTCGTTATCGGAGTAGAGGAACGTCAGGCTGGCCGGTTTATCGTTGACTTTCTCCAGCGCCGCTTTGGCCTTAGCCTCGTCAAAGCTGTACTGCATGGCGTTCGCATCGAAGCCCCACATGCCCTCCGGGATCGGGCCGCGCATCTGCTTGCCGTTCCCGCTGAGAATGCCTTTCACCATCCCCTGATAATCGGTGGCCCAGGAGACCGCGCGGCGCAAATCCACCTGATTCATCGGAGGCTTACTGTTGTTCAGATAGAGGTAGGTCACCCGCAGGGACGGGTATTCCGCCACGGCCACTTTGCCTTCCTGCTTCAGAGCGGCAAGCTGATCCACCGGCAGGGCATCGGCGATATCCAGATCGCCACGGGAAAGTTGCAGGCGACGCGAGGCGCTTTCACCGATAATCTTCACCGAGACGCGCTTGAAGTACGGCTTTTCACCCGGCCAGTGTGGGTTGGGCACCATCACCAGCTGCTGACCTTTCCGCCAGCTTTTCAGCATAAACGGTCCGGAACCCGCGGTGTTTTGCGCCAGGAAACCGCGCGCGTCGTCGGCGGCATTGGCTTTCAGCACCACCGGGTTGACGATCGACGCGCCGTCATTGGCCAGCGTGTAGAGGAACGGGGCGAACGGCTGGCTGAGGGTGAATTTCACCGTATGTTCATCCACCGCGTCCACTTTCAAATCTTTCGGGAACGCTTCGGAAGGTCCCTGATTAATTTTCAGCAGACGTTCAAACGACAGCTTGACCGCTTCGGCGGTCACCGGCGTGCCGTCGGAGAATTTTGCATTATCTGCCAGGGTGAACGTCCACTCTTTCTGGTCGTCAGACGCCTTCCAGCCCGTCGACAGATCGCCTTCCACCTCCGTGGTGCCAGGCTTGTATTTCACCAGACGCTGGTACGAGGGGTAGGTCACCGTCCAGTCGTTGTTATCGATAGTGACCGCCGGATCCAGCGTTTGCGGATCGGCAGCTTTCCCAATCACCAGCATATCTTTTGGCACCGCCGCCAGCGCGAGAGGGGCGCTCAGGGCGAGCGTAGCGGCAATCAGGGTTGTAAGCAGCGTAGTTTTCATGGCCGGGCTCCAGAATTAGAGTGAGTGTGTGGTCGGATAACAGGCGAACTGGTCATCTAACAGCGGGTAGCTGGCGGCGTTCGGCAGTTCGAAATGCCACCACTCGCTGCTGATGCCCACAAAACCGCCGCCGTACATCACGGCGTTCAGGAGCAGACGATTTCGCTGCGCCTCGGGCGGAACGGAAGGGTGCCAGGCATGAGAACGGTCGTGCATTTCGTCAAACCCGGCGCCCATATCCAGCACGTTGTCGTGTTCATCCATCAGCGTGACGTCAATGGCGGTGCCCCGGCTGTGGTTAGAGCCAATTGCGACATCCACCACGTATTCCGGATTGGGGCAGGCATCCCAGAGTTGCGCCTGCGCCTGCTGGGGGCGGTAGGCGTCGTAAACCACCAGCTTCAGACCGGCCAGCGCGGCGATGCTGATCGCTTTCGCCAGCGCGGTGGCGGCATCCGTATGCAGCAGGCACGCGGCGTGCTGGTAGATCGGGCGGCCGGTGATGTTATCGGCGGTCGCGTATTTCAGATCGATATGCAGCGTGGGAAAGGTTTTCGCCACATCAATCAGTTGACTCTCTTCAGGCATAGCTCCGCTCCTTTAGCGTTCAAATTGTCCAAACTCTTGTTGTAGTTGTCGGTTGATTGCCAGACGTTCCGGCAGCGCATCGCCCAGCGCCTCCACAACGCCCGACAGCAGCAGGTTGAAGAGACAGCTCACCGGCGCCAGCGAATCCCAGAAATGGCCGGTATCGGTTTTCACCTGGAGTAAATCAATCGGGTAATCCCGCGCCCACGGGCACCAGATATCGGTGATCAGCGCCATCGCCAGCCCTTTTTCGCTCGCCACGCGGCAGTACTGGCGGGCAATGGCGGAGTAGGCGCGGGTATCCGTCAGCACGATATACGGGTTCGCAAAGCCGGAGTTAAGCGACTCCACCCAGCTACCGGAGAGCCCTTCGGAATAGCTCACCCGCGGGCGCAGGTACTCCAGATGGCTGAAGAACGCATTGGCGATCCCGCGCGTGGACTGGATCCCCAGCACGAAGACGGCGTCGGCATGGGTAAGTTGCTGGACCACCTGCCTGAACGTTTCGCTTTGCGCCAGCTGGTAGACATGGGCAATGGCGTCCACCTCCAGCGACAGGGAGTGCTGAAGGCGATCCGACAGCGGCTGTTGCTGCTTCCAGGAGTCGAGACGCTCGTTAATGCCCCAGGGCTGGTGGGGATTGCGCAGGCTTTTTTTGGCGTCGTCCAGGTTGCGATAGCCCAGCTTGCGCAGAAAGCGTCCGACGGTGATCCCGCTGGTTGCCGTGGCCAGCGCCACGCTCTCTGCCGTTTCAAAGGGGATCTGCCCGACGTGCGCCAGCATCCAGCTTGCCACCCGTTTTTCGCTCGGGGTGAGCTGGCTAAAGGTCGCTTCGATACGGCTCAACACCTCAGGTTTGGTCGTCATACCGCCTCGCTGTTAACTGGCTGTCAAAGGCCGGGTTTCTGTTACCGGATTAACAATGCAGGACGCGTGCCATGTTCACATTGCGGCGAAAACGCGCTGTGCAGCAAAGTTAATGCAATATTTGTTTAACAGATGCTCAACATTTGTGCAGCGTAGTTCACTTTTGGTGCAGTGTCCGGCCTGAGCGGTATCTATTTGGTGAATACGTCAGCCTCTTCACATTTTTTGGTAAGATAAACGCTCTGTGGATAAGGGAGGGAGCCTAACATGGCGAATTTGCCCTGGCGGGTCAGCGTGCGCCTGATGGCTCTCGCAAAAAAAATAGCGATGGTCATCGGGATCATTGTGCTCGTGCTGCTGGCGGTGCGGGTTTATCTTTCGCAGCAGGGGCCGGCCTTGCATCACTGGCACACCTGGCGGGCTGACGAAATGTCCGTGCAGGAGATGGATAACGCGACCTTCGCAGCGTATGTCGCGCGGGAAAACGCCATCTTCACCGCTCTCGACGCTGAGGTGACGGCGAATGTCACACCCGCAGAGCGCACGCCGCTGAACCGTTATTACCGCCAGAGCCTGGTGTGGCCAGGACACTTTTCCCCGGATGCAAACCGGTCGTTCGTGCTGATGCCTGCCGGAAAGCCGCGCGGGGCGGTGGTATTGCTACACGGTCTGACGGATTCGCCCTACAGCGTCAGGCATCTGGCTGTGAATTATCAACAGCACGGCTTTGTGGCCGTAGTGCCTCGTTTGCCCGGACACGGCACGGCGCCGGGCGCGCTGACAGACGTTGACTGGGAGGCTTGGCTGGCCGCATCGCGCCTTGCGGTTCGTGAAGCGACACGCCTGACGGGGAACGATCTCCCCCTGCATCTGGTGGGCTACTCCAACGGCGGGGCGCTGGCGATGAAATACGCCCTCGACGCTCTTGATGCGCCTGAACTGCGTAAACCTCAGCAGATCGTTTTGCTCTCACCGATGATTGGCGTCACGGCGTTTGCGCGCTTTGCCGGATTCGCCGGGTTACCGGCCATGTTACCGGCGTTTGCCAAAGCCGCGTGGCTCAATATTTCGCCGGAATATAATCCTTATAAATACAATTCGTTCCCGGTGAATGCAGCACGTCAGTCCTGGCTGCTTACCCAGGCGCTGCATGAGCAGATAAACCGCGATGTTCATGATCACAAACTGGCGCAGCTTCCGCCGGTATTGGCGTTTCAGTCGGTCATGGATTCAACGGTCAGTACCCGCGCCGTGGTTAGCGGGCTGTTTGACCAGCTTCCGGCAAACGGCAGCGAACTGGTAGTTTTTGATATCAACCAGGCCGGGAGTTTCCGTCCACTGTTCAGGCCATCGTCCTGGACGGCGGTGGCTGACATGCTGCCCAAGGCAAAAAGACGTTACAGCGTCACAATTGTGACCAATGCCAGCCCCGACAGGTTTGATATGGTGGCAAAGACGACGCCAGCGGGTAGCACCCGGGAAACGGTGATGCCGCTGTCGGTCGCGTATCCGCAGGAGGTTTATTCCCTGTCGCATGTTGCTATTCCGTTCCCGCCTGATGACGATCTGTATGGCCGCCATCCTGAGGTGAAAAACCACTACGGTATCAGCCTGGGGACGATAGCCCTGTGGGGAGAAACATCGGTTCTGAGTGTCGGCAAAGATGCGCTGATGCGGGTGACGTCGAATCCGTTCTACGATTATATGCAGACGCGGATCGACAGCCGTATCGGGGAGAATTAAGCCCGACGTGGAATAGATTAGGTCACACCGGGGAACTGTGTTAAACAGTACCGTTCAGGCGTATACCCCATACCGGACCCCGTTTCTGTGCTGACAACTCTTATTTATCGAAGCCAGCTGAGCTTAACCTGCACCTCCGCAGCGTTAAGCGCGCTGGTCGAACAGGCCAGGATCCGTAATACGGAGCAGGGCATCTCAGGCATTCTTCTCTCCCGTGGACGTGACGTTCTGCAAATTCTCGAAAGCACGGAACAGCGCGTCGTCGCGCTTTTTAACACCATCCGTGCGGATGACCGGCATACCGGCGTGGTGGAGCTGATGCGCGATTACGGCCCGCGCAGACGTTTCGAAGACGTGGGAATGCTGCTGTTTGACCTGGACGTTCAGACCCCGAAAGCGGTTCTGGCGTCGGTTCTGCATTACAGCAAGCTGGAAAGCTATCTGACTTCTGAGGATCGGGTCTTCAAATTTATTCAGACCTTTATCACCGGCAAAACCGCTATCCCACCCGCTTCGGACTATGAGCCTGATAAATGGACGCTTTCGCGAGAGCGCGCGCCGTTTGGTAAAGGGTTAGGTCTGCTGGCGGGACAGCCCTGCCAGTTTGCGCTGCAACCCATTGTCGAGCCGTCCGAAGGCAAAATCAGTTCTCTCGAAGCGCTTATACGCGGAAACGACGGCGGCAGCCCGGAGCATTTCTTCCGTAGTCTCGATCGTGAACAGATTTACGAAGTCGACCTGCAAACCAAAGCCTGGACCTTTGCGCTGGCGCAAAAGCTCGGCATCGGCAGCCACAAACTGGCGGTGAACCTGCTGCCAATGTCGCTGGTTAACGTGCCGGGCGCGGTAGAGTTCCTGGTAACGCAGATCAAAAAGCACAATCTACAGCCAGAGCAGGTGATCATTGAAGTCACTGAGAACGAGATGATCTCTGGCTTCAACCAGTTTAACAGCGCCATTAAACAGCTGCGCGCGGAAGGGGTTGGGCTGGCGATAGATGATTTTGGTTCCGGCTATGCTGGTCTTTCACTGCTCACCCGGTTTCAGCCGGATAAGCTCAAAATCGACAGAGAGATCGTCAGCGATATCCACCTGAGCGGGCCCAAGCAGGCGATTGTGAAGTCGATAATCAGCTGCTGCACCGATCTGGAGATTACGCTGGTCGCAGAAGGCATTGAGAAGATAGAAGAGTGGTGCTGGCTTGAATCCGCCGGTATTCGCCGCTTCCAGGGCTTTTTGTTCGCCCGCCCGCAGCTCAATGGCGTGGGTGATATTCACTGGCCCCATCGGGTGGGTTAAGCAATTTTTCCCTCGCCATATTTCCCCGACACCCTGCCTGTGCTTAAATAGCTAAACCGGTTTAACATGATTTAGCTAAGAAGGTGATATGGAGACGATCTGGGTACTTGGCGATGCCGTGGTGGATCTGTTGCCCGACGGAGAGGGCAAACTGCTGCAATGTCCTGGCGGCGCACCGGCCAATGTCGCGGTAGGGGTTGCGCGTCTGGGCGGCAGAAGCGCCTTTATAGGCCGGGTGGGCGACGACCCCTTCGGGCGTTTTATGCAAAAAACGCTTGCGGATGAGCAGGTTAATACAGAATGGCTGCGCCTGGACCCGCAGCATCGCACCTCCACGGTGGTGGTGGATCTCGATAACGACGGTGAACGTTCCTTTACCTTTATGGTTCGCCCGAGCGCTGATTTATTCCTCGACTCTGCCGATCTCCCGCCATTCCGCGCCGGGGAGTGGCTGCACGTCTGCTCTATCGCGCTCAGCGCCGAACCCAGCCGTTCCGCGACGTTTCAGGCGATGTCCGCTATCAGACTGGCGGGGGGATTCGTCAGCTTTGACCCCAATATCCGCGCCGATCTCTGGCACGATGAAGTCGAGCTGCGTCAGTGCCTTGAGCGGGCATTAGCCTGTGCAGATGTGGTGAAAATCTCGGTGGAAGAACTGGCGTTCTTAACCGGAAATGCGCAGGTCCATGAGGGGCTGGCGGCGCTGATGCGCACCTGTCCGGCCAGGCTGGTGCTGGTGACACAGGGAAAAGAGGGCGTCACCGCCTGGCAGAAAGGCGCGTTGACGCACTATCCTGCATCACCCGTGGAATGCATTGATACCACCGGCGCGGGGGATGCTTTCGTCGCCGGGCTGCTGTTCGGTCTGGCTCGTGATGGCCAGGCCCGTCTTTCAGAGGTCATCACGCTGGCGCAGCGCTGTGGGGCGCTGGCGACAACCGCAAAAGGGGCAATGACCGCGCTGCCTTATCATCACGAACTGTAATTCACCTCTCCAGGCCTCCGGTCGGCGGCCTGAATTGTCGCCTCGATCACACTTACTAAAACGGTTTAGCAAAAAACGTTGCCGATCCAAAATTCAACGGTTTAGTATCATCAGCCTAAACCGGTTTAGCAATTTAGCACTTTCACCGATAGTTATTAGGGATGCGACAAAATGTATAAAAAACGCAGACTTGCCGTGATGATAGGCATGCTGGCCGGGAGTACCTCTGTTTTTGCCCAGACGGATATGACACGTATCGAAGCGCGCCTGGCGGCGCTGGAGCAGCGTTTGCAGGAGGCGGAAACCCGCGCGCAGGTTGCTGAAAAGCGCGCAACGGCAGCGGAACAGAAAACACAGCAGCTGGTGGCTGCGCAGCAGGAAGCGCAAACCTCCACACAGGCGGTGGCGCAACGTACCACGGTGCTGGAAGAAAAAGCCGACCGGACAGGCGGTTTTGAATTTCACGGTTACGCCCGTTCCGGCCTGCTGATGAACGACGCGGCCTCCAGCAGCAAAAGCGGCCCTTATCTGACGCCCGCCGGGGAAACGGGCGGGGCCATCGGGCGTCTGGGGAACGAAGCGGATACCTACGTTGAGCTGAATGTTGAGCACAAACAGACGCTGGAGAATGGTGCGACGACGCGCTTTAAGGCGATGCTGGCCGACGGCCAGAAAACCTATAACGACTGGTCGGCAGACAGCAGCGACCTGAACATTCGTCAGGCCTTTGCCGAGCTGGGCAATTTGCCTGACTTTACCGGTGCGCTGAAGGGCAGTACCTTCTGGGCGGGTAAGCGTTTTGACCGCGACAACTTCGACATTCACTGGCTGGATTCCGACGTGGTGTTTCTCGCCGGGACCGGCGGCGGCGTCTACGACGTGAAGTGGAACGATACGCTGCGCAGTAACTTCTCCCTTTATGGCCGTAACTTCGGCAGCGAAGAGGAGATCGACAACAACGTTCAGAACTACATCCTCAGCATGAATCACTTCGCCGGGCCGGTGCAGATGATGGTCAGCGGCTTACGGGCAAAAGATAATGACGACCGTAAGGACAGCAACGGCGATCCGATTAAAACCGACGCGGCCAATAACGGGGTACATGCGCTGGTTGGTCTGCATAACGAGAGCTTCTACGGCCTGCGGGAAGGTTCCGCCAAAACGGCGCTGCTTTACGGCCACGGTCTGGGCGCCGAGGTGAAAAGCATTGGTTCAGACGGCGCGCTGCTGTCAGAAGCCGATACCTGGCGTTTTGCAAGTTACGGTGTCACGCCGCTGGGCGGTGGCTGGCACATTGCGCCCGCCGTGCTGGCGCAAAGCAGTAAGGACCGCTACGTGAAGGGCGACAGCTATGAGTGGGTCACGCTCAATACGCGTCTGATCAAAGAGGTGACCCAGAATTTCGCCCTCGCGTTCGAAGGCAGCTATCAGTACATGGATTTAAGCCCGGAAGGCTACAAGGATCGCAATGCGGTTAACGGTAGCTTCTACAAGCTGACCTTCGCCCCGACGTTAAAGGCGGGCAAAATTGGCGATTTCTTCAGCCGTCCGGAGCTGCGCCTGTTCGCCACCTGGATGGACTGGAGCAGCAAGCTGGATAACTACGCCAGCGATGACGCCTTTGGCAGCAGCGGCTTCAACGCGGGCGGGGAATGGAACTTTGGGGTGCAGATGGAAACCTGGTTTTAACCCTTCACGCTCCCGCATCGCGGGGGCGTTTCGAACACCATAAAAAGAGGTCAGGAAGAGGTATCTATGGATTTTAATCATATTGCGCGCGAGCTTATTCCGCTGCTCGGTGGCAAAGAGAACATTGCCAGCGCGGCACATTGCGCCACGCGCCTTCGTCTGGTGCTGGTCGATGATGCGCTTGCCGACCAGCAGGCTATCGGCAAGGTTGAAGGCGTGAAAGGCTGTTTTCGAAACGCCGGGCAGATGCAGGTGATCTTCGGCACCGGGGTGGTGAATAAGGTTTACGCCGCGTTTATTCAGGCGGCAGGGATTAGCGAGTCCAGTAAATCGGAAGCGGCGGATATTGCGGCCCGCAAGCTGAACCCGTTCCAGCGTATCGCGCGTCTGCTCTCCAACATCTTCGTGCCGATTATCCCGGCGATCGTGGCCTCGGGTCTGCTGATGGGCCTGCTGGGGATGGTTAAAACCTACGGCTGGGTTAATCCGGATAACGCGCTCTATATCATGCTGGATATGTGCAGCTCGGCGGCGTTTATTATTCTGCCGATCCTGATTGGCTTCACCGCCGCGCGGGAGTTTGGCGGCAACCCGTATCTGGGGGCAACGCTCGGCGGCATCCTGACTCATCCGGCGCTGACCAACGCCTGGGGCGTAGCGTCCGGCTTCCACACCATGAACTTCTTCGGTCTTGAAATCGCCATGATTGGCTATCAGGGAACCGTCTTCCCGGTGCTGCTGGCGGTGTGGTTTATGAGCATTGTGGAAAAACAGCTGCGCCGGGCGATCCCGGATGCGTTAGATCTGATCCTGACGCCGTTCCTGACCGTCATTATCTCCGGCTTCATTGCGCTGTTGATTATTGGCCCGGCGGGACGCGCGCTGGGCGACGGGATCTCCTTCATTCTTAGCACCCTGATTGCCCACGCGGGCTGGCTGGCCGGGCTGCTGTTTGGTGGGCTCTATTCGGTGATTGTCATTACCGGCATTCACCACAGCTTCCACGCCATTGAGGCCGGGCTGCTGGGTAATCCGTCGATTGGCGTTAACTTCCTGCTGCCGATCTGGGCGATGGCGAACGTGGCGCAGGGCGGGGCGTGTCTGGCGGTGTGGTTCAAAACCCGCGATGCCAAAATCAAAGCCATTACCTTACCGTCGGCGTTTTCCGCGATGCTGGGCATCACCGAAGCGGCAATTTTTGGCATCAACCTGCGTTTTGTGAAGCCGTTTATCGCGGCGCTGATCGGTGGTGCGGCGGGCGGTGCCTGGGTGGTGTCGGTGCATGTCTACATGACCGCCGTTGGCCTGACGGCGCTTCCCGGCATGGCGATTGTCCAGGCCAGCTCGCTGCTCAACTATATAATCGGCATGGTGATTGCCTTTGGCGTGGCGTTCACCGTCTCTCTGCTGCTGAAATATAAAACGGACTCTGAATAATGACCTTATCTTCCCGCTGGCCTGCCGTGTTGCAGGCCGTTATGCAAGGCCAGCCGCGTGCGCTGGCGGACAGCCACTATCCGCAGTGGCATCCCGCACCGGTGACAGGGCTGATGAACGATCCGAACGGGTTTATCTGGTTTGCCGGGCGCTACCATCTGTTTTATCAGTGGAACCCGCTGGGCTGCGATCATCGCTACAAGTGTTGGGGGCACTGGAGCTCAGCAGATCTGGTGCACTGGCAGCACGAGCCAATGGCGCTGATGCCTGACGAAGAGTATGACCGCAATGGCTGTTACTCCGGCAGCGCCGTGGATAACAACGGCGTGCTGACCCTGTGCTATACCGGCAACGTTAAGTTTGACGATGGCGGCCGCACCGCCTGGCAGTGTCTGGCGGTGCAAAATGACGATGGCACGTTTGCCAAACTGGGACCGGTGTTGCCCCTGCCGGACGGGTACACCGGGCACGTCCGCGATCCGAAAGTATGGTGGCATGACGGGCAGTGGTACATGGTGCTCGGCGCGCAGGATCAGCATAAGCGCGGCAAGGTGCTGCTGTTTACGTCAGCCGATTTGCACACCTGGGCGTCCTGCGGCGAAATCGCCGGTCACGGCGTCAACGGACTCACGGACGCGGGCTATATGTGGGAGTGCCCGGATCTGTTTGTGCTCGATGGCACACACGTCTTGATCTGCTGCCCGCAGGGGCTGGCGCGCGAACCGCATCGCTATCTCAACACCTATCCGGCCGTCTGGATGAGCGGGGCATTTGATTATCAGACGCCTGCATTTGCGCACGGCGAGCTGCATGAGCTTGACGCCGGTTTCGAGTTTTACGCGCCGCAAACCACGGTGGCAGAAGACGGCCGCCGCATCCTCATCGGCTGGATGGGCGTGCCGGACGGCGAAGAGATGCTCCAGCCTACGCGGGCGCACGGCTGGATCCACCAGATGACCTGTCCTCGCGAGCTACGCTACCGCGACGGTAAGCTCTGGCAAACCCCGGTCCGTGAGCTGGAAACGCTGCGCGAGGATGAACATCTCTGGCAGGGACGCGCCAGCGATGCCCCGGTGCTGGCGGGAGCGCGTCTTGAGTTCGAACTGAGCGCATCGAGCGTGAACGTGGATTTTGCCGGCGCGTTGCGGCTGATTGTGGATGATGAGGGGATCCGTCTGGAACGCGCCAGTCTGAAAACCACAGACACGCTGACCCGCTACTGGCAGGGCAATGTTCATCATTTACGCGTGCTGTGCGACTGTTCCAGCGTCGAAATTTTCATCAATCACGGTGAAGGCGTCATGAGCAGCCGCTATTTTCCTGACCACCCGGCCCAGGTACGCTTCGAAGGTGCGTCCGATATCACATTACGCTACTGGTCGCTGCGCAGCTGCATGATAGAATAGAGGTTTTGGCAGCCGGATCTAAGTCGTTGTGAGAAAAACAAAACGCGTCACCATTAAAGATATCGCGGAGCTCGCGGGGGTATCAAAAGCCACCGCCAGCCTGGTTCTGAACGGCCGCAGCAAAGAGCTTCGGGTGGCGGAGGAGACACGCGAGCGTGTGCTGGCGATTGCCAAAGAACATCATTATCAGCCCAGCATTCACGCCCGTTCGCTGCGGGACAACCGCAGCCACACCATTGGTCTGGTGGTGCCGGAAATCACCAACTACGGGTTTGCCGTTTTTTCTCATGAGCTGGAGACCCTCTGCCGCGAGGCGGGTGTTCAGCTGCTGATCTCCTGTAGCGATGAAAATCCGGGCCAGGAGACGGTGGTGGTCAATAACATGGTGGCCCGCCAGGTGGACGGGCTGATTGTCGCCTCCAGCATGCTCAACGACGCGGACTATCAAAAGCTGAGCGAACAGTTGCCCGTTGTGCTCTTTGACCGCCATATGAACGACAGTTCTCTGCCGCTGGTTCTCACCGATTCAATTACCCCAACCGCCACGCTGGTGGCCGACATCGCGCGCCAGCATCCGGATGAGTTCTACTTCCTCGGCGGTCAGCCGCGGCTTTCCCCGACGCGTGACCGTCTTGAAGGGTTTAAGCAGGGGCTGCGTGACGCTGGCGTCGAGTTACGTCCGGAGTGGATCATTCATGGTAATTACCATCCGAGCTCCGGCTACGAAATGTTTGCCGAGCTTTGCGCACGCCTGGGCCGCCCGCCAAAAGCCCTTTTTACCGCCGCCTGCGGTCTGCTGGAAGGGGTGTTGCGCTATATGGGGCAACATAATCTGCTGCAAAGCGATATGCGTCTGGCCAGCTTTGACGATCACTATCTCTATGATTCTCTGACCATTCCTGTCGATACCGTTCGTCAGGATAACCGCCAGCTCGCCTGGCACTGCTTTGATCTGATTGGCAAACTGATTGAAGGGGAAACGCCGGAGCCGATCCAGCGTAAGCTGGATGCCACCCTGCAACGGCGATACAAGGCCGTAGAGTGACAGGGTAACGTCTGAGGGTGACATCAATAACTTTAATTAATTAAAGATTGGATTCAGCCGATAACCAAAGGGAAATTATATCCCTGAGGTGTGTTATGTCGTTGAAAAAATCATCCCTGATTATCCTGTTTTCCCTGCTTTTCTTCTTTGTGGCCAGCACTATCACCAGCGTTGGGCTCATCATTAAAAGTAATACTTCGCTGGATAATGTGAACAAAGAAATTCAGGTGGTTCTGTCCATTATTGATCCCATTAACCACAGCCGAACCCTGCGGGTCAGGGTTATGGAGTATGTGAAAATGGTGGAAGCGGGGGACGCTACCGATCTGTCTGCGAAACTGGCCTCGGTTAAAGAGGCGCTGACCAAAGCCGATAGTGCATTTTCGGCGTTTATGGCCTCGCCGCGTTTGCCGGACGAAGCCCCGCTTGTCACTGCCTACCAGGAGGCGTGGCAAAACTACCGTAACCAGGGACTGGCCCCCGCTCATCGCCGCTGCCGCCGCTCACGATGTGTCGCGGTTCAACGCTCTTATTCCCGTGGTGTCTCAACTCGATCGCCAATATGAAATTGTGCTCGATCAGGTTCTCTCCGTTCACCAGAAGTACGCCAAAACGCTGAACGAGGATGCGAGCCATAATTTCGTGTCGGGTCTGGTTATTATCGCCTGCATTGCGGTGCTGTTCGTGGTGGTGATCTTCGCCGTCAGCCTGCTGATGAAACGCGTGGTCTTTGCGCCGGTGAACCTGGCGCGCGAGCACTGTCGCCAGATTGCGGCCGGGAAGCTGGACGTACCGGTACCGATCAAGCGTGATTCCGGGAATGAAATCAATCACCTGATGTCCTCGATGGAGCAGATGCGCCAGGCGCTGCTCTCCACCATTTCTCAGGTGCGCGATGCCAGCCACACTGTGACGCATGCGGCGCAGGAAATTGCCTCCGGCAATATCGACCTGGCCTCCCGTACCGAGCAACAGGCTTCGGCCCTGACCCAGACGGCCGCCAGCATGGAAGAGCTGAGCGCGACGGTGGCGAATAACACCGACAACGTTTTCCAGGCCGGTAAGCTGGTGCAGGATGCCGTGAAAAATGCCCATACCGGTGAAGCGGTAACCCGTGAAGTCATCGAAACGATGAATACTATCGCGTCCAATTCGAAGCGTATTGAGGACATCACCAGCGTCATCAACAGCATTGCTTTCCAGACTAATATTCTGGCGCTAAACGCGGCCGTTGAAGCGGCGCGTGCTGGCACGCAGGGGCGAGGATTTGCCGTGGTAGCAAGTGAAGTGCGCACCCTGGCACAAAAAAGCGCGGTGGCGGCGAAAGATATCGAAAGCCTTATCGCCCAGTCTGTTTCCAGCGTGAAAAACGGTGCACAACTGGTGAATCGTTCGGGAGAGGTGATTGATTCTATTATCAGCTCTGTGAATAAAGTGCATACGCTGATGGAACAGATTTCGGTTGCCTCAGAAGAGCAGAGCCGCGGGATTGGTCAGGTTGGGCAGGCCGTAACGGAGATGGACGGTGTGACCCAGCAGAACGCGGCGCTGGTGCAGCAATCCGCCGCCGCCGCCGCCTCGCTGGAGGAGCAGGCGCAGCAGCTGTCCCAGAGTATCTCGAGCTTTAGTTTGCCTGCTACGGCGTGATGTTCAGAGAGGCTCCTGAGGGAGCCTTTTTAATGTCTCCATGTAGCCGCTGCACAATCTCCTTCAGCCATTACTGTTATCCGTACAAAGCCGCTATCACATAAATTTTATCTTTCCCCGGCAATATTTCTGTTCCTCATCCGTCTACCTCATCAGAGACCATAATCATTCAACATAAACGAGGTACACATGAGAAATTTTGATATGCACGGAAAAGGTCACGGGCGTGGTTTGGGCCGCCATCGTATGGGTAAGGGCATCGTGATTGGCGCAGTCCTGTTCGTGGTGCTTGGCCTGCTGGTCATGTCCCTGTGGAACGCGTTGCTCCCGGCCATCCTGGGGGTTAAAGCCATTGGCTTCTGGCAGGCGCTGGGGATCCTGCTGCTGAGCCGCATTCTTTTCGGTGGGCTGGGTTTCCGTCCGGGCATGTTCGGTGCGCACCGCCGTATGCACGAACAATGGATGAATATGAGCCCCGAACAACGTGAGGCCTTCATTCAGCAGCGTCGGGCGGGATTTGGGCGCCACGGTCATTGCCGGTGGCACGATGGCCGGGATGAAAAGCGAGATGATAACGGTGCGAAAGCGCCGGAAGCCGAGTGAGCAATATGAAAGCCGGTGAGGTGGGGGAATCATTACTGATCTCGGCACTCAATGCCTGCCGC
>ERZ1673752.3557-NODE-3557-length-14635-cov-7.773868_pt1 | contig 14635 bp, 13 predicted proteins | sample MGYA00580195_ERZ1673752 | MGnify/ENA primary metagenome ERZ1673752 (study PRJEB41218, sample SAMN15661744) | gut metagenome | host: Homo sapiens | place: Canada: London | collected 2015-08-20/2019-03-30 | study: EMG produced TPA metagenomics assembly of...
ACTTTCAAGAGTACCAAGTGTGGGCGTATGCCTATGGGGCTCCGTCCGTTAAAATCCCTTTCAGCGTCTTTGAAAAACAAGGTCTTTTTGTATTTTACCAAAAACGTACTATGTTTTCACCTAAACCATAGTAAGAATTCGGCGTACGCTGATAAACGGCGTCAAGCTTTTAATCAGCGTTTCCTGAAGGCTGCCTATCGAAAAAGTGGCGCGGAATCTTGCATTCATGCAAGTCGGGGAAAAGTATCCGACAAAAAAACGCCACATCAATTATTGCACAAATTGTAGAGTTGCGTAGCAAGAAGCCATATAACATTTCCAACTACACGCACTTTCGAGATCGGAAAGTCATCAGCATTGACTCGTGCAATGTGCCGGAAGTACTAAAAAGCTTTTTTGAAAAGCTGTTCTTTGCTGACGCCAAGCGAGCATAAAACGGTGGTGTAAAATTTTCACTGATCATTGACAAAACGAAAATTGCCGATTGACAAAATTTTAATTATTTTGTATAATCTTTCTCATCATCAAAAGATGCGGGCCTATAGCTCAGTTGGTTAGAGCAGCGGACTCATAATCCGCGGGTCGCCGGTTCAAGTCCAGCTGGGCCCAATTTTTTTAACTTTTTTTCTCACACTTGCATATAAAAATCAATTTTTTGAGTTATCTTTTAAGTATGAAAAAGATAGCTTTATTTTTAGTACCGCTCTTTTTGAGCGTTTTTTTGTTCGGCGAAGAATGTCAATACAAGACTGACTTCGATTTTAAAAGCGGATTGAGCTTTCCGGCGGGGGATTTTTACACATTCGGGAAGGCTTCATCAGCGTTTGGTGAACTTTTTTCCGGTGTAAAAACCGAAAAATTTTTCATACCCGATGAACCGGTAAAACTTTCGCAGCTCAATTTTAACGTGAGTAGTTTCGGACTGCGTTTTTCACCGATTGTATACCTCGATAAAAAAAAACCGCGACCCTGCACATCTTTTTATTTCGGGAGGCTGAATTACGGGCGCATGTTCGGAAAACTCAAAGGAAATATGTTTTCAAAACCAAAATATGGGCAAAACATTTCCGTTTCGAAAAACGGTAATTTGAGTTTATCAACGGCATCGCTGAAAAGCGATTTCGGTTTTGCGTTTATGCTTCCTGCGTTTGAGCTTAATTACGTTGCAAGCAAAAACGAAAAACTGAATGATTTTGACCACGCCGTTTTTTGCGCCTTTAACGGTAAAGATGTGCCGAAAATTCCGGGAGAATTGTACATTTCTGCGTATACCGGCGTTTCCGCGTCGGCTCTCGGTGAAAAAAAACACAACACGGTGTTCGGAAGTTCGATCGTGTACCGAAATGAATATGTCGGCGTACAAGGCGATTTTGCAAGCAGCGTAAATACGAAAAAAGCGTGCGGATTCAGCGGCGGTGTCCTTGCGCAGAATTTTTATGAGCATTGCAAGATAAAGATCGGCGTGAGTGCAAACAGCAAAGACTTTATCGCATGGAAAAATACCTATGCCGCAAATACACTTTCGTTTTATGCGGCGCCGGAAATTTCTTTTGGGCTTTTTACGCTGGACATGTTTTACAATCTTGAACGGACGGGATTGCGTCGGAGCGAAAAATATTTCCGCGGAGTTGAAATATTGGAGCACAGCACCGGCGGGAAAATACGGCTTGAAAATAGGCACTTTCGGTTTGTTTCCGCTTTTGAGTACGGGAAAAACGTGTATTCGCTTGATGTAAAAAACGCGATATATTTTCCGCAACTTGGTTGGATAAAAAAACTTGAAGCAAAGTTTTCATGTGAATTGCTTTCAAAACAAATAAATCCATACATTGTGCAAAAGTATACCGGAGGATTACATGCAAACTTTGTGCCGGTGAAACATCTGTCACTTGACGGTTCTTTTTCGTTTTCACAACAAAACAAATTGAAAAAAGTAAAGCTGAACGGAGTAATGACACCGGTTTTTCAGTGGCAACCGTTTACCATTGAAGGAGCCGTTACGCTGAAATACCTTTTAGAAAGAGTACGTGCGAAAAATTCTTTTTTACTTTCGGTGAAAGCTTTTACCAACGAGCCGCATTATCGCGTTGCACTTGAGTATGCTGTGCGTTTTTAATCGGAGCGGTCCATCGGTAAATGGGAAGAAATTTATCTCGCTTTTAACCGAAAAGTTGCAACGCGTTTTCCAAAACCGTGCCGCTGAGTGTGTCGAGGTCAAGAGCGCGGATTTCTGCGATCCGTTCATACACATAGCGTACCCAAAGCGGGGTGTTAGTTTCCCCACGATGCGGAGCCGGTGCCAGATAGGGCGCATCCGTTTCCAAAAGCATTTTGTCAAGCGGCACCGCCTGCACCAATGCGGCGGTTTTTTGTTTTTTTATATGCGTTGTCGCAAAGGTACAATTTCCGGAAAAGGAAATATACCAGCCGCGATCCAAAAACGACTTTACTTCATCAACGCCGTACGAATAGCAATGAATCACCCCGTTATGGTATCCGACTTTGTCAATGACTTTCAACGTGTCAGCAAAAGCGTCACGACTATGTACTATCACAGGAAGTCCGTATTTTTGCGCAAGCCGCAGCTGCATTTCAAAAAGGCGTTCTTCACCAACGATGTCGCTTGTACCGCGTTTTTCGCCGATCGTTGCGTTGGCACCGTTCCAGTAGCGGTCTAAGCCACATTCGCCCACAGCCGTTCGAAGTCCGAGGCTACGTGCTTGCAAAAGATTTTTCTCCAATACGGCAAGTGACTGCTCGGGACTTGCAATAAACGCGGCATCCGGCCAAATCCCGAGCGAAAAACGGAAACAACGTGGAAGCATGTTCGTCGGATTTGCTTCATCGACTGAAAGCGCAAACCGTTTCGCTTTTGCAAAGCGTGCCGGAAAGTCATCCGGTTTTGTCCCGATGTCCTGAATAAAATTCAAAGCGGTAATCGCTTCGGGAATAATCGTTTTAAGAGCATCATCATCGTAATAGCTGAAAATATGGCAGTGAGTGTCCGAAAGCATACCGGCATTGTACGCAAAAATGCAGATTTGTCAATATTGCGATTCGGAAAATTTATAATCGGCATGCATCGGTGAAAAATTTTCCGTAACGACTTTTATCTAAAATTGCAATTTTTTTTGCCGAAAATAATAATGTGAAAACTATTCTCATATTGGGTGCAGGTTTTATGCAAGGCGTCGCCATCCGCGAAGCAAAAAAAATGGGTATCCGTGTTGTTGCCGTAGACGGCAATCCGAACGCGGTGTGTGCAGGTGAGGCGGATGTATTTGAAAATATTGACCTCAAAGACACGGCGGCTTTAATCGCCTTTGCAAAAAAACTCCAAGCGAAACAGGATCTGGATGCGGTTTTCACGGCAGCAACCGATTTTTCGTATTCGGTTGCAGTGATTGCCGAGGCTTGCGGTTTACGCGGTCATACCGTTGCAGCGTGCCGTAATGCAACAAATAAAGTTTTAATGCGGGAATGTTTTCAAAAAGCCGGTGTTCCTTCCGTCGGATTTTTCAGCGTTGCGAGAAAACAATTGCCACAGTTGCCGCAGCTCCTTGAGGCATCGAAACTATATTTTCCGCTTGCCGTAAAACCTGCCGATAATATGGGAGCCCGCGGGTGCAAAAAAGTTTGTACGCTTGAAGAATTGATTGCGGCAGTTGAAATCGCTTTGCAATTTTCTCGGTCAAAAACCGCTATTGTTGAATCGTTTATTGACGGAAAAGAATTTTCGATTGAAGGCATTATTATCGGTGAAAAATTTTATGTAACGGCGCTCGCTGATAGGCATATTTTTTTTCCGCCGTACTTTATCGAAATGGGACACACGATTCCTGCGGATATTTCAGCAAAGGATACGGAAAAACTTTGTGCCGCATTTGAACAAGGCGCGCGTGCTTTGGGACTGCACTACGGGGTATGTAAGGGCGATATATTTTTGTCGCACGGAAAAGCCTACATCGGTGAAATTGCCGCCCGACTTTCAGGCGGCTATATGTCGGGCTGGACGGTTCCCTGTTCATCGGGGATTAACATTACGCGGCTTGCACTGCAATTAGCGTTGGGTGAAGATGCGGCGGTATGTGCCGCGCTTGACAAAATAAAGCTTCCGCCGACACGGAAAAACACCCGAACCTTTTGTGCCGAACGCGCGTGGATTTCAATTCCGGGTGAAGTCGCCGCCGTTTACGGCATGCACGAAGCCGAACGGATGCGCGGAGTTAAAGCGATTTTTCCGCGTGCCGAAAAAAATGCGCGCGTGGTATTCCCCACAAACAACGTAGAAAAATGCGGCAATGTATTGGCAACGGCACGCTCATACGATATTGCCTGCTCGCGAGCTGAACAAGCGGCTCAAAAAATCATCTTGCGTTTAAAACCGCGCGATCTGCAAACCGACGCCTATTTATCTGCTTGTGAAACACGAGATACCGCCCCGAAAATGCCCGACTTTTTTACGATGACGGATGAGCAAAAAAAAATTTTGACCGAACATTTTTTTTCGTACGAAAAAATAAAACTAAAAAAACAAAAGCTATCGAAAAAAAACGGCACATCGGTGATTGTATTTCCGCTGAGCTTTCAACCGTTTTTACGAAAACTGCATGACGTACAGGGGCGGTCTTTGCTGAAAGCATTGACACAACTATTCTGCATTGAACCGCAGCTTGCGGTGTGGATTACCAAAAATGCTTCTTCGGAACAAAGCAAAAAATTTTGGCTCATGCTACTGCGAGGCGGAATCCAAGGCGCATTGTATGTGTATGATTCAGCAAAGTAGGAACTCAGATATGCTTTTCAAAAAAAACGAGCAAAAAAATAACGCGCTTGCACATACGACAGCTAATAATCAAAAAAGCGGTAAAAAATTGATTGCGGTTTTGCTTTTATTGCTGTGTGCGGAAAATTTTTATGCGCAGGGAAACTGGTACAAGGCTACCGACTTTGCAAAAAAAATAAACGCCCAAATGTTTTACGAAGCCGTTTCCGAAACACTCACTTTTTCAAAAAACAATGCAACGGCAGCGATTTCCGTCGGGGAGCCGCTGGTGATATTGAATCGCGCCCGTATTGAATTTTCGCCCGCACCGATGAAACAAAATGGAGCATTTTTAATCAACGAAAAAACGGCGAATATTATTGAAAGCTTTTTCACCAATGATGTTGAAAATGAGCCGCTTTTTAAAATTGCCGCAATTTTAATCGATCCGGGACACGGCGGAAAAGATGCGGGTGCGATCGGCTCATATACGGAAAACGGTAAAAGTATTCCGGTATATGAAAAAAATGTTGTCCTACCGGTTGCACGCCAATTAGCGGATATGTTGAAAAAAACTTTCCCCGATAAAAAAATTTTGATGACCCGTACGGGAGACACTTATCCGACATTGGAACAGCGGGTTGAAATGGCAAATAATGTAAAACTTGCCGAGGATGAGGCAATTATTTTTATTTCGATTCACGCCAACGCATCATTTAACAAAAAAGCAACCGGCTTTGAAGTGTGGTACTTACCGCGTGATTACAAGCGCTACGATTTGGCAAACGGCAAAGACGTTGAAAAAGAGATTAAACCGATTGTCAACTCGATGCTCGAAGAAGAGTTCAGTTTGGAAAGTATTTTGATGGCAAAAAATATTTTGGAAAGCTTAAAAGACGCCGTCGGTGATGTTAGTCCCTCACGCGGTTTAAAAGAAAAAGAGTATTTCGTTGTCCGCAACGCAAAAATGCCCAGCGTTTTAATTGAACTCGGATTTGTAACAAACGAAGCGGAAGCCAAAATTTTAAGTTCACCGGAGTACTTGAATAAATATGCCACAGGGATATATAATGGCATCATTCAGTTTGTCAGTCAATTTGAAAATCACGGTTTTTAAACTGGCTGTTGACACAATTTATGCCATGTGCTGAATGAGGAAAAGTATGAATTTTAAATTTTCAAATATGCTGTTTTTTTTGATTTTTACGGGGCTGATTCTCGTGTACTTTTTCAGTTTACCGTTTACAAAGCATAACCGGTACACGCTTTATTTTTTAAATCTGCGGACCAAGGAAGTCGGGACGGAAGCCCGCTACGTTTTGAAAACCGGTTCCATGTCCCGTGAAGTACAATTGGTGCAGGAATTGGTGCTGGGACCGATGAACCACGATTTTTACGATTACGTTGAAAAAGGGACGAGCTACGACTCGTGCTTTGTTGACGGCAAAACACTCTACGTTTCATTTCCGAAATCAGTTTTAACCGATATTCAAACAAAAATGTCGTTTGAAACTTTTTATGAATTATTCAAAAAAAACGTCTTTTCCAATTTTTCAAATATCACCGAAGTTTGTATGTTTTTGGACGGCGTTCAAGTATACAGCGAACAATAATTATTTTCGATACGGCGACTGCACCGGACGATTCGGATCACGCACTGTCCAGTCCGGTTCCGCATCGGGGGCAACGCGAGGCATAAACCGTTTTGCTTTTATAGTTTCCATATTGGAACCTTCATTTGTAACGGTCGACCACCAGTCATAAACACAAACATTAGTTGGTATATTTGCATACACAAAATCCGCTGCTGTCGCAATAAAGCCAATCGGATCGTATTCGTAGAATTTTAATCCGGCATTTTTAGTATTCGGAGCCAATTCGTAGGGCTGCCAGTTTTGCGGAATGTAGTTGCGTTCCAGTATTTTTTCATAATCGGTCGGCATACTATACGACCAAATCAATTTCGTGCAGGTATCTAACGCATATAAATCATCATTCAATTTTCGCTCAAAAATCTTTCGTCCCCTGGCAGCCGTCGCAGTAAATTTAAAAAACACAAACCGCTGCAAAAACGCCGCTTCTCGAGGAGATTCATAGAGCGGCACTTGATACGGATGCACCCCGTCAATCCGATAATACGTTACATCATCGAGGCGGTTTGTTACGTTTAAAACAACGGGGGTGCCGGGAACAACCGCTTCGTAATACTTTTGTGTTTTATACGGTTTACCCCAATTCCCGATCGGTTCACACGGCTGCCAGCTGAACTTGTCGGACGAAGCGAGCATTTCACCTACCGGTATGGATTCCCGAGAGGCAGTCAGCGTAATTTTTGCCAGATGGACAAGCATCGCGCCCAGTTTTGCCTTAGAATACATACAGTCGGGATTATCGGCGTTTGCAGCTGCAACAAAGCGGTACTCTTCTTCGCTTTGCGAAAGACAAACTGCCGCACTGCAGCATAAAATCAAAAAAGCAAAGCACCGTTTCATCCGCATCTCCTCGTTATTTCCAACTGATCGTGTAGGTAACTTCCAAGGAATTACTTCTCTCCATCGGTAAAATCAAGCGTGTAGGTGACGGAAAATTGAGCGTCGGTGACATTGCGCTTTTCAATAATCGGTCGAGCAATACTCAAAGTTCCATTCACTGTGTAGGTAAGCGTAAACGTAATCGGTTTATCGAGCGGCAACTTTTCATTTTTCGCAAGTGACGATGTTATTTCAGTTGTAAAACCATTGGCATTATACTTTACATTTTTAATTCCATTAAAGCACAAGTACGCAAAATCCGTTCCACTTGCTGGTACAAACGAAAATTGTGCAACGCAAGAATCAGCTGTGTTTAATTCATTTCCAACACTTGACGCTTGCGCAGCCTTGTGTCCTATGCTCCATAATTGATTTGCAAACGCTGTATCAGTTTTTAGCTCAAAACTACCGCGCCTTTCTAAATCGGAAAGTTTCAGCAAAAAGCTATTGTTTGTGGTAAGTTCAGCATTTTCCTTCACGCCAATTTTTTTGCATTCCAATATGTTGCTTCGATTTGGAAAAACAACCGTTTCATTTGAAATCGAATTTTTGGTACGCACAAAAAGATACGCATACGAAAGTTCAGTTTTTGTAGTTTGTTCAATCGATTTAAAACTTTCGTTATGGACGTAATTCATCTGCACGAGTAAGCCTGCGTCATGAGGTGGCACGGTAACCTGTGGCATTGCCTCTGCTTCTTTTGCGTCAAGCGAAAAGTATGGCGACTTCCCTGCTCCATCGGGCGCACGCGTGGCTGTTTCGCTGTAATTTTGACGCGGATTAAAATACCCCGCTTCCAAATCGTTTTTTGCCCATTCATACAGTACAACACTACCGTCCTCTTGGACATAGCCGACCGGATCATAATAGTAGAATTTCCCGTAAGCTTTTGTATGTTCCACTTCTCCCTGCGTCGGAATGACAGGGGCTTCAAAATCGACCCAATCTTTCGGTACCTTATTGCCGAGAATGCTGTCAAGCCATGCCGGTTCGGCGTAATACCAGCAAAACTTCGTGTATGTGTCAACACAAAGCATCGTGTTATCAAGCGGACCCGCTTTCGATTGTGCGGTAAATCGAAAAAATAAAAACCGCTCTTCCCGCTTTTTTAACTTTTCGTCAGGGTCACGTTCGGGAGTAAAGGGATCAAAATCGGTGTAGCGCACCGCCTGCCATCGTGCCGTACGGTCTTTGTAGCGGTAATATGTTACATTCGTAAGTGCGCGCAATCCCGAGCCGAGTATTTTTCCGTTAGAAAAAGTTTCACCGTAATTTCCGTCATCCGTCCAGCTTCCCGAGTTATCAAAGCGATAAGTTCCGATGTTCTTATCCGTAAGATTAACGCAGTAAAACACCCAGTCGTCGAACTTACTTGCAGAGAAAGGCACATCTTTATTTTGTTCTGCATCGTTGAATAATTCTTGAATTTTCTTTTCTTTGTCAGCGGAAATTTCAACGGTCCCTGGGTCGCTTGTATCCACCTCTTTTGCATCTGTCGAAATATCAATATTTCTTCGCCGCTGATTGTAAAATTTTGTCGATTCAAAGCCGAATTTGCACGAACTGATCGTTATAAGCAAAAATACTACAATAAAAAATAAACCGTTTCGTTTTTTCAATTTCGTTTTCCTCTGCGTTATTGTACTTTTCAAAACCATGACGAAAATTACGGATTAACCTTAAAATTCAGTCCCATTGTTACCCCGAAATCAAACGAATTTAAGTAAAAACTTTTGAGCGGAGTTGTTTTTGCATCAAAGCCCTGCGTTTTCGCTCCCGCTTCTACGGCTGCAGGCATTGCGATATATTTCGGTCTATAAATACAATACGACATATAGCTGCCGATAATTAGTTCGGTAGTACTGATAATCGGCTGAATATATTCAAGCGATCCGCGGAGCAAAAATCCGACCGGATTCATCTTTTTCATCATATCTTTTGTAACGATAATCGTTCCCACTCCGTCCATTTCTTTTAAAGTTTTATCATTCGGATCACCGTTATTGTACATATCATAGGATGGCGTTGCATCGGCAATAACGCGGGTGCCAAGCCCGAATCCCGCTACCAGCCGGTTTTTTAAAAAATAAGCTTTGAGTTCCGTTCCCAAATGCACAACCGGTGTATAGAACACATTCACAAAAACATCAACACCCAGAGTACCCGATATTTCACCGGCAAAGCCCTGTCCGACCCCAAGAAAAAATCCCAATCCTAGACCGCCGAAACGACTCGTATCGTCCATGCTAAAATAGCGTTTTGCATCGAAAATATAAGTAAGTTCGGCTTCCCCGTTCATAATAAAGCCAACGCTTCCTTTCAAATAATCCGCGCCCATTTTTTTCAAGTCGGATTCATTGATATGAATATCGGTATAACTTCCCGAAAATAAAGCCTTGAGTCCTAAAACAGCACCTTCGTCAAAGCTAAAAGCCGGCAAAACAGTCATGCACAGTAAAAGCGTAATAATATATATTCTTAATCGTTTCATACTCATTCCCTTGTACTATTTCAATGATAATTCAATCAAAAATAAAAGTACTCTATATAGAGTAACCAATTTATCAATATATGTCAAGATAGCGCATTTCATCACGTTAAATCCAACCGAAATAAAAACGATTCATCACATAAAAATCTAACCCAAATATACTAAGGTAGATTCTGGACGTTTTTGAAACAACGATTTTAAAGGTGGGCACTGGCGTATGCCTCGTCAAGTTCTCTACCTTATTAGAAATCCCGTAAAAACGGTCGATGTGCCTCACAATATAACCATATCGAAACAATGTAAAACTTCAAAACATAACGGGTAAACTTTCTGTATTTTTTTTAATTATATCAAATTCTTTCTCCTTTTATTTTTATATTTTATTGAAAAAAACAAACTTGACACTTTTTAAATTAAGCATATACTGGGGATATAGAATCTTGCATATCGGCGTTTTTTCATGATATGTAATGAGTTTTTTGGAGGAAGTTTTATGTTAAATTCAATTCCGGGTAAAACCGCGAAAAACTTGCGCGGTAAAAGTTTTTTGAAATTGTTGGATCTTACACCCGATGAAATTCGGTATTTGATTGAATTGTCCAAAAATTTTAAGAATATGAAGCGAGCCGGTGTTCCGCATCGGTATTTGGAAGGTAAAAATATTGTTTTACTTTTTGAAAAAACCTCAACGCGAACGCGATGCTCTTTTGAAGTCGCAGGACACGATTTGGGAATGGGCGTAACCTACCTTGATCCGGGTTCGTCACAAATGGGGCACAAAGAGTCAATTGAAGATACGGCACGCGTTTTAGGTCGTATGTTCGACGGTATCGAATACCGTGGATTTAGCCAGGATCTGGTTGAAACCTTGGCAAAATATGCGGGTGTTCCCGTTTGGAACGGTTTAACGGATGAATTTCACCCGACTCAAATGATTGCAGACCTTTTAACCATTGAAGAGCAGTTCGGTCATTTGAAAGGTTTAAAGTTCACGTACTTCGGTGATGCCCGCAATAATATGGGAAACTCGTTGATGGTTGCGTGTGCAAAAATGGGGATGCACTTTACTGCTTGCGCCCCGAAAGCGTTGTTCCCGCATGATGATCTCGTTGCCGAAGCCAAAAAGATTGCAGCGGAAACGGGCGGCTCGGTAACCTTGACCGAAGATACTGATGCCGGTTCAAAAGATGCAAACGTTTTGTATACCGATATTTGGGTTTCAATGGGCGAACCGGACAACGTTTGGGAAGAACGCATCAAACTTTTGAAGCCGTATCAAGTAAATATGAAACTGATGAACAACGCCAGCAAGGATGCAATTTTCCTACACTGCTTACCTTCCTTCCATGATCTAAAAACAACAAAGGGGCAGGAAATTCACAAGAAGTTCGGACTCACCGAAATGGAAGTTTCCAACGAAGTGTTCGAATCTTCCCGCTCAAAAGTTTTTGAAGAAGCGGAAAACCGCATGCACACGATTAAAGCCGTGATGTACGCAACGTTAAGCTAATTCAAAAAAAGATAAACCGCTCGACAACGAGCGGTTTTTTTATGACAACCTAAATCGCAGCGAGGTTGCGTATGCCTAATTTTTTTGCACATTATTTGCATGGACAGTATGTTTTAAATGCTTTGCCGAAAGATATTTATAAGCGTATATCCAATAAAAAGCTTTTTGAAATCGGCTTGCAGGGACCGGATATTTTTTATCCGTACAAAGCAATTACCTTTCCCAATTCCTATAAAATAAATAAATTAGGCGGGAAAATTCATAAAAAGCCGTGTATGAAATTTATGGAAAATCTTTTTAAAAATACAGAAGTTTCGCCGACGGGGGATTTGTTTTCTTATGTTTGCGGTTTTATTTGTCATTTTTCACTCGACTCGGTGTGCCATCCGTACATTGACGGCGTCGCGGAAAAAAATGATTTTACGCACGGTGAAATCGAAACCGAATTTGATCGCGTATTACTCGAATTACACGGGTATGATCCCGTTAAAACAAAACTCAGCGATATGATAACGCTCCCCGATGTAAAAAGTAAATCGGTGAAAGAGATGAGTAAAGCATTTAAAGGATATAAAAAAATAACCCCAAAAGTGATGGCGCGGACACTCAAAGATTTTAAGCGTTTCAAACGACTGTTTTATTCGCCGTCTAAAATCAAGCAGCGGGTTCTTTTATATGTTTGCCAAGCATTTATGCTCAAAAATATTTATAACAGCTGCGTGATGCGGACAAAAGTAAATCCGAAAAGTTTTATCACAAATACCGGTTTAATATATTTATTCACCGATTGCATCGGAGACTCGTGTGAATTGATTGCGAATTTTTCCGATCACATTGTGTTTCATGTTCCACTGAGTAAAAAGTTTGAACGCTGTTTTGTATAGCGTCGGAACAATTTTAAACATCAACGGCAAAAAGAGCAAAATCGTATTTCACCGGATCTTCCGGACAGAATTTTTTGAGAACGTCCGTCACTTCAAAAACCGCTTTTGCATCGTTGGATTTTCGCGTTAAAATACCCAACGCACGGCTCACACGCGCAGAATGAACATCGAGCGGTAAAAAAAGTTCCGCCGGTGAAACGGTTTTCCACAAACCGAAATCCACACCGTGTTGATTTGATCGCACCATCCAGCGCAAAAAAAGATTTATTCTTTTCGCGGCGGAACCGCCTCGCATATCGCCGAGATGCTTTTTTGCGTGCGGTAGCATATCTTTGCAAAATTCGGAACGAAAATGCGAAATTGCGTCGATTAATGTTTCATCGGCACTTTGTGCGGTAAAAAGCGTTTCCAGCGAACGCCGTTTTTCATCACGGTAAAGTCGCCGCAAAGCCGAGGCAAAAGCAAACGCATCGTCGCCGTTGAACGTGCGGTGATAAAATTTCCGTATGTTTGCAAAATCCCGATCACTTGAATCGACAATAAACGCGTACGGCGCATGCTCAAAAATTTCTAAAAGTTTATCGCAGCTTTTGAGAATAGCCGTGCGGTTTCCCCACGCAATCGTTGAAGCAAACAAAGCGGTAATTTCAATATCCTGTAACGCGGTAAACCGGTGCGGTACGCTGATAGGATCGTTCGGAATGAATGCGGGCGTTTCGTATTTTTGAGCCGCTTCATCAAGTTTTGCTTTTAATGCATTAAATGAAGATTCGTTCATTTATCGTAACTACGAAAAAAGCTGAAAGTGCTATTGAACCTTTTTCCAAACAACATTTTTTGTTTCGGTTTTGATTGATGAAATTTCACCGTTTGCAGAAGTTACCACTGTTTCATTTCGCGTACCGGAAAGCGTCGTCCCGTTTCGTTTGAGCTTCCAAGTCAGCGGTGCGGCTTTTTTGATAACATCCGCAATAAGCTCAGCCGGAACATCCGGAAACTGTCGCTCGGAAATTGCCGTTTTTTGGGTAATAACAACGGAACCGTTTTTTTCCGTATAGTCAACTGAAATGGAAAGCCCCGAACCGAAAATGATAACCCCGCGTCCGTTTTGTAAAAGTTTTATATTTTTTATATCGCTTTCACCCGACCATGTACCCGGAAGACCATCACTGATTATTTCAGTATCGACCGATGTTTTTGCCACAGCAATGGACGGTAATTCATAGCTTAAATTGAGTAATTGCTGTAAAAGTGTTTTTGATTCCAAGAGGAGGAGATTAACATTTGCGTAGTTCCGTGATAAAAGCCGCGTTGTTCCCGAATCGACGTTTTTGAGCACCAAGTCGAGTTGCAACTCCGTGCCGGTGTCCAGCAAATTTCCGTAAAACGAAAAATCGGCAGACGGGACATTGTCCGCATCGGGAGAAAAAAAAGTTCTGCAATCAACAATTTTATATTCCTTGTTTTCAGATAAAAAACCGAAAATTGCATCGTTGATATTTGACACCGTTTTTTCGTCCGCATTTTCTGCACTAATTTTAAAAACATTCAGCGAAGGAAGAGCCGTTATCTGCACCAAACAAAACACAAAAAAAAGAGAACACCACTTTTTCATTTTTCCGCCTTTAATGCTCCCGCATTTCACGCGCCATATCCCGCTGTAAGTCGCGTTCTTGAATCACGGCACGCTTATCATAGAGCTTTTTACCTTTACATAAACCCAAGGTTACCTTTACCTTGTTTCCTTTTAAATAGAAAACCAACGGCACCAAAGTTACACCTTTTTCATCGACTTTCCGTTGAAGGCGCTTAATTTCGTCACGGTGCAGCAATAATTTTTTTAAGCGATTCGGCTCGTGGTTAAAATAGGAGCCGTATGAATATTCGGAAATCAACAAATTACGCACCCATACTTCGCCGTTGATAATTTCGGCAAAACTGTCCGGAAATGAAAAGCGCCCTTCGCGAACGGACTTAACTTCGGTACCCTGCAGTACAATTCCGCATTCCAGTTCTTCTTCCACAAAATAATTAAAATACGCTTTTTTGTTTTTTGCCAAAATTTTAATATCATTCATCGCCGTTGAGTATACTCTTTTTAAAAAATTTTATCAAGTTTTCATATTTGATTTTATAATTATAGAACTACTGAAAAGCGATTTTTTTAGCGCCGCCATTGCTAGCGTGCGCCTCGCTTTTTTTATGCGGAACGGAGCGAAAAAAATGTATGCGCTCTCATTCACGCGAACGAAACAAAACCAAAGCAACCTGCACTCACGGAGGCACTGATTAATTCAATCGAGAATTAATCAGTACCCACCTTTAAAATCTACTATTATTATACCGAATACTGAACAGTGAGAAACAACGAAGAAAATACTGTTAAATGGCGTCAAGCTTTTAATCAGCGTTTCCATACCGGCTTACTTTCAAGAGTACCAAGTGTGGGCGTAT
>ERZ1673752.3558-NODE-3558-length-14633-cov-23.679106_pt1 | contig 14633 bp, 21 predicted proteins | sample MGYA00580195_ERZ1673752 | MGnify/ENA primary metagenome ERZ1673752 (study PRJEB41218, sample SAMN15661744) | gut metagenome | host: Homo sapiens | place: Canada: London | collected 2015-08-20/2019-03-30 | study: EMG produced TPA metagenomics assembly of...
AGGCTGTTCATCATTGACCTTTTCGATAGGCTGTTCATCATTGACCTTTTCGATAAGTGGCTGCCCCTGAAGGTTTTCATCGCCTAAAAGCTCCTTTACACGTGAATCGGTAACGTCCACCCCATCTCTGGGGTAGGCGTCACCGACGTGATATACGTGTTCATCGTCCTGAAGGTCGGTAAAGTATTTCACTACTCGATAGCTGTCCATTATGCACCCGTCCCTGTCGCTTTTACAACCGCGACCTTGTTGTCGTCGAGGATGAATTCCCCGGCTTTCCCTGCACCTTGCAATGCGACACCGTCAAAGTCCTCGGACTCAATCGTGCGTGCGGTGTTGATGCCGGTGAAGGCTTTTCCAACCGCCGCAGGATAGAAGTAGGCCACTTCGTTTTTCTGGAAGAGGTCTTCAGGGATTTCTTCTACACGGAATCCTTTGAACATTGCAACGCCATTTTCGTCGATGTTTACCGAGGAGCGTTTGCTCGTGGTTGTAGCCGGCTGATCGACGATGAGATTCCAAATGTCCGGCGTCACTTTTGCGCACCAGATGAGATTCTGTTTTACCTTTTGATTGACGAAGTATTTGTGTGCGTCATTAAAGAGCGCCAAGACACCTGTCGCATCCTTCGTCGCAAGTGCCAGCGCCTTGCCAGCATTGTCGGAAATGAACTTTCCTTGATGCTGATTAAAGAGTGCGACCTTCTCCTGCGCCTGCAGGTCAAGGCGATCCGCGACAGCGGCCATGAAGTCGTTATTCACCGTAAAGCGGTCAATCCCCTCGTGGAACGCCCACTCCCATGTGTACTTAACATCCGTGTCGGTATAGATGATTTCTGTACGGTTTCCAAAGCGAGTGCTCTTTGCCGTGCCTGTTCCAAAGGCAACGTTGGCATCTTTGGAGTAGGTGTTGACAGCAACAGGGATGCTTGACGTTTTCACGGAAAACGCCACTGCGCTGTTTGAAACGCCATCCAGTGCTTCAATGTTCCCGCCAAAGAAGTCTCTAAAATACGCCTGTTTCGCGAATACCGCGCCAAGAAGCGCCTTAAATTGCGCCTGATATTGACGAACGGAAAGAGTGTTGTTAGTCGTAGCCATGATTCATTTTCTCCTTTATTTATATTTTTTCAGAATGCGATCGAATTCGTCTTCCGGCTCAATCGTTGAGGAGTAATCCCTCGGTGTTTTGCCGGAATTGCGTTTTCGTTCGATCGCTTCCACCTGTTTTTCCACAACAGAAAGAAATGCTTCAATGTTTTTCCCGGTCGCGTCCTCGTCCGCGCCGACCACGAATTGAAGAACCGTCTCATCCGCTTCAATCCCGCTTTTGCTAAGCGTTGATGCCGCAATCTTTCCAAGACGCTCACGGTTTAAGGCATTCTTGAGATCATCTCGCTCCTTTTCTAGCTTGATACGCTCGTGATTCGCCTTTTCTTCCGCATTCATTTTGGCGACCTTTTGTTCTTCCGCAAGGCGCGCCTTAATGTCGCTCTCGATCTCGCTTCGGATATTTTCCTCGCGTGTCTGCTGTGCCTTGCTCAGCCGGCGGTCAAACTCCGCCTGCATCTTCGGGTCTTTCAGGATGTCATCAAAGGACGGTGCGGACTTTTCCGCTTTCCCCGCGTCTTTCTGTTCATCCTCTTTAGCCTCATCGATCTGTTCTTCGTCTTTCGCTGTAATCATTTCTTCTGCCATTGTTTTCTCCCTTCCTTGTCCGCCGCGTTCTTCGCCCACGGTGTCCTTTTGTTGCATATAAAAAGCGCGACCGTTTCCGGTCACGCTTCATGCCTATGATGTTCTTGTCAAACTTCTAAAAACCACCCCAAAAGCGATGGCTTATTTTAGATGTTTATCGTATTCCTCTTTTGTAATATCAATGGTGAATATCTCTCCGATGAGTATCGGACAAAATCTTCGTTGATCATATTCTTCTTTTCCGTCTTGATCAATTGAGTAAAATGTACCATCTAGGCATTTAACGTACTTGCCATAATCCGGGCAATAATAATACTCTGTTGGTGTTAAGGTCATAACGTGCTCCTGCTAATAATGTTGTCAATCTCGTTTGGATTTGGAATCGTATCACTAAGACGAACCATTTTCGCTTTCAATTCTGCGCGCTCTTGAAAATTCTCTTCCGGATCTAATGAACGATAACGCTCATATAGCTTATGAAGCTCTCCTTCTTTTACTTCGAAAGACTTTCTCGTGTGAAATTGCAATTCAAATTCATTGCCGTGAGAATCGGCGATGATGGTGTTAACGCCTTTATACGCGGCCCCATCTTTCCAAGTGTTCTTTACCCGTTTTATGCGATACCCATTCTTGATAAGCGCATCTTGTGTAGCAAAATAGCCATCCGTAAAGTTCTTCTCATCCCGTAGCATAGTGTATCGCAACACGTCTCTTATTTTATTGTCTGCTTCTTGTAGTGAAACGCTCTTCTCCTCGGCGTCCTTGACAATTTTACGCGCTAAGCTGACCTCCGTCTTTAACCTGTACTCAAGCCCAGCCATCTGCGCATTCGTTTCCGCTGCAATTTTGGAAAGATCGGCCGTTATTTTCGGCTCAATCTTTTTCATTCGTTCAATATGTTTTCCAGCTACCTCTTTCGCTTGCACCTGTTCAGTTGTCGCCGCCGCTATCGAGCAGAAACAGTGCGGATGAATCGGCGGCGCATTCACGCCCGGTCGGATATCTTTTACCTCTAATACTTTTCCATCAAGCGGTGCGCAATGATCGCAGGCGCTTTCTCTCGCGATGAAAACATAGTGCGTATATCCGTTTCGCTCAAAGGACTGCATCTGTGCTTCCGTCTGTACACGTGCCATTTCCGTTCGTGCCAGACGTGAGGCGTTATACATGGAGACGCCGAAGCGCTTGCGTAGTTTCCTCGCCATCTCCTGTGAGCTTTTCCCTCGTATAAGCCCGCTTCTCAGATCGTTTGCGATTTCGTTGCGAAGCTGGTCTTGATACATCCAGATGCGGTCACTGAAATTCGCATTTTGAAATGAGCTCTTTGCGATCGCCTCTGCCTTTTGCTCTGGATTGATTACGCTTTCTCCAAGGATGCCTGCTTGTCGCTTAAATTCATCCACCCCAGCATTCGTCAGTAGTGTCTCCGTCAGTTTATCGATCTCATCAAAGCCATCAACAAGCCGCAATCCGATCCTCGCCTTTAATAGCTCCAGACGGTTAACCTTCATCGTGAGATTGTATAGGCGAAGCGCTGCATTCGCCTCAGGCGAAAAATCCTTCGTTTCGACCATGTGCTCTGCCATCTTGCCAAAGGCTTCAACGTCCATTCTGGAGACGCGCTTCTTCGCCTCGTTAATCGTAATGCCTTCTTTTGAGGCGTAGCGGCCATAAAAGGATTCAATCTCTTTCTGTGCGTCATAGAGCATCCGGCGATAGATTTCCTTGACGTTTTTATCGTAGCGCTTTAGAAATTTCTCTTGCTGAACGAGATTTTTCATTTCCCGCTCGCGTGCGTCCCAGTAGCGATCTTCGGTTTTGATTCCTCTATTTTTCGCCATTTTCTGTCACCATGTGGAAAGGATCGTCGGTAGGAATTTCTGCGCGGCTCTCCTCTTCAATCTTCTTCATCTCCGCTTTTGGATCGCGAATGAAAGACAGAAGAGCTATTTGCGCCTCTCGCGAAATAATCCCATCGACCGCCTGTGCGACCTGTGCTTCTTCTAAGATGTTTCTTGGAATATTTCGTGTGAACTGGATCTCAATATCTCGATAGGCGTCCACGCTCGATGTATTTGTTGATAGACTGCAGAAAATCTTATAGCGCTTTCTTAGGCTTTTCTCGATCTTTCGGTCAAATGTCGTTGCGAGATTGCTCATCGCCTGCAGTTTGTAGGCTAAGGCGACGCCCGTCGTTGACGTTCCAAAGCTATCGTCCGTGATGTTGGCGACCATGCTGATTTGATAGATCAGGTTTTCCAAGCGGTTCAAGAGGTTCTCCTGCGTTCCATCTGCCGTCGGCTTCTGTAAGAATTGGACTAAAACATCTTTTGCACTATCCCCGCCAAAAAAGTTAATCACCCGGTCGTCTCGAATACGGCGTACACCTTCCTCATCCACTTCTGCGCCGAGAATTTCAAGATACGCTTCTGCGAAGGCGTCGACGTCGTTTGCCTTCTCAGCAATCGTAAAATTGTAGCTTTCAACAAGCCCTGCTACCTGCTCATAAATTCCGATACGATCATCATTCAGCCGCCACTCAACGATTGGAATGTATCCATAAGGGTTTGGCTTTTCCTCTCCGATTTTCCCGTCGGAAAAGTGGATAATGCGATCTCGATACAGAATCTCTCCGAACGGCTCGCCGCTGTACTTGATGGCGTCTTTTTTGTCCTCGTATTCTTCTGCGGATTTGTAGCCGTATCGGATAGCAAATAGCGCTCGGCCTGTCATGTCGTTGGCATAAACAACGATTACATTCTTCGGCGAGCACGCTGTGATTTTCGTTTCTGCCCGTTCATTCTGGTACATGTACTCATACGCGTGACCGTAGATACAGCACTTTCGTGCCATCTCGGAATCATGATCTGTGATTTCATTTCCTCGACCAAAATCCTGAATTATGGCGTCTACTTTTTCATCTGGATGAGTAACTTTTATCGGAATGCCGTATCCGTAGCCACAAAATGTCTCTGTGATATAGCGCGGGAAATTGACTGCGAGGCGATTGTCCGGCTTCCATGCTTCTTTTTCCGGTGCGAAGAAAATGTCGTGAAAGCCTTGATAGAGCTTTTCAAGATAGTCGTATCGAAGAATCCCGCTTTCATGCTTTCCAATCCATTTCTTGATTTCTCGGATAGACGGTTCTTTCATTTCCTCTTCTGGATTTGTCCGAAGTGTCGTCGGCAGAAGAAGAGGCCGATTCTTTCGCCGTCTAAAATTGTTTAGCAGATTTTCTACTGCGCATTCGCTGATCATTTCTGTCCCCTTCTCATAATCTGAACGTTCTTAGCTTCACGCCATTCTCGAGCCGTCGCATGATGCAGGCGAGGCTATCCGGTGCGTCGTCGTGCTCCGCGTTCTCGGTGTAATCTAATATCTGCTGGATATACTCCGGATCCGTCTCGCGCAAAAAATAAACACGCGCCCAATTGGATCGTAGGTGCGTGCTTATCTTGATAAACTTGTTCATCTTTTCGCTGTAGTTTCCCGCCGGAATCCCTCGTCGCATGAGCTCTTTTAGCAAGTAGCCTTTATCCGCATTCTTTTCGGTGTAGACCGTTCCGGCTCGGAATGCCTTGTGAAACGCTTCAATCTCACCTAAGCAATCATCGACGTGTTTTGGCCATAACTTGCCAAAGACGATAATCTTCTCCTCATCGATGCGCTTGGCGATGGTAAATGCTGTGTAGTCACTTCCGCCGTATGCCGCATCGATGTGCGACGTGCCGTCGTAGATGTCCGCGCTGTTTCCTTCGTAAAATCTCGGTGCATCAAACATCGCCTCTTCATCCGCGATGTGCTTTAATTCGTAGTTTGCCGCGAAGAGGGACGGTGACATGGACTGGCGAAGCCTTTTTTCTTGCTCATGGTCAATCATCCCCGTGTCGTAGATGCTGTAGCGGTCAATCTCGCCCATCAGCTGGAAGGCATCTTCTTTATGCCAAGGCGTGCCGAGATTAGTAATACGCCCGCCTCGGTTCACCACGTTTTGGAGCTCCATGTACATTTCCTTTGTGTGCTCTCTCTCCGCTCTTGAGATGCGATCTCTAAGCGTCACAATATCATCCGTGATTACCCAGTCAGCGTGCTTTCCGGTTAGCGATCCGGAAAGTGATACTGTGTCAAACTGATAAGCCCCTTTGACGCCGGAATTTAGATTCGTATCAAGCGATAGCATTGAAGATTTTGAAAAGCGAAGATCTATCCCGTACAGTGCCTTTGCCATTTCACGTAGCACTTGATTCCCCAGAATATTTTTCACCTGTGATACGAATGTGGCTACATCGCCCTCCGTTTTTCTCACCAAGAAAATGGTTTTTGTTGGATACATGACCATGAAAAGCGCCACCGCTACGGACAGCGCCGTCGTTTTATAACTCCCGCGATGGGCCTGTATAGTAGTAACTGTGTTATCTGCGAACAGGATCTTCTTTAGCCAATCGTTGTGCGGCCACTCACGAAAATCCTTGAACCCAACTGCTTTTGCAACTAAATACGGATCATTGACCAATAGCTTAATGATCTCATCCATCTTGGCCGGCATATTGCACCGCCTTTTGCTTTTCAATAAGCTGCGCCAAGCTTTCCGCCGTTTCTTCAACCGGACGGATCATTTCAATGCTTTCTGTCGGCTTGTATCCTGTGCGGTCAAGAATGTCTTTCGCCGCTGCCAAACGAACATAGTCCGTGTTAGAGTCAAGTAATTCCGCTAATGTTCGCAACGCCTTTGCAGATAATGAACTTAGATATTCGCGTTCATAGTCCTTCTTCGCTTTATTAAAATCCTCTTGTTTTTTCCATCTCGAAATCGTTGCCTCATTGACGCCAATTTCCTTGGCAATTTCTTTTTGCTTTTTCTCCGTTGTGACCATTAAAATTATGGCCTTCGTTTGCTTTGATGCCATCCATGATCACCCCCTTAAAAATCGACATAAATTGGCATTTCCCCCAGTAAAACGATAGACACAAAAATAGACTGATGCTTTTCCATCGCCAAAATAAAAGCGCACCCACAAACCGCGAGCACGCCTTTATCTTCACGTAGATTATCGAATCAGTACAATTCTCTACCCAATATCAGAGTAGCACATGTCAACTGGTCAAATTGTTCATTTTTCGAGCGACGAAATTGCGTTGTAGTATCTTCGCCTCGTCGTCGATACAGACCAATTTGTCCTGATTGCGATCTCCTCAAATGTCATGCACTCCTTGCATCTAAGCTCGACGATCTCCTGCTCGAGCGGATCCTCGAGCGACGCTATAAAGCGATCAATCTCTTCCAGCAGACCGATCAGGTACCGTCGCCGGTCTAAAATCCGCTGCCGATAGCGATTTTTCTTGTCGATGTATGATGCGAGTGCGCCGTCGATGCCATGCGGGAAGTTCGAATGCGAAGGATTAAGAGATAGCGATAGTGCCTGCACATCGCAAGGCGGATCCGCTTCAAGATCTTTTAGCTCCGCCTCGTCTCGCTCAATCCGACGCCTTATGGCTTGCACAGATTCTAACTGCTTTTTTGTGAGCATTCTCACCTCCCATCTCTTCCCGGTATGTCTTCCTGCAGGCGTCCTCTAAATCGATCGGAACGTATGTGGCAAACCGGTTTTTGATTATCACTTCGTGGCGCATATTGACATCTTTCTTCGTTTCTTCCGATGGATGCTTCTTCCACTCTCGAACCGCATGACGGAAGTCGTTCATGCACTCTGAAAGTACCGTTGCGGCAAGCCCGATCTCCCCATCTTCGTAGCATGCTCTTGTTGTCATGCCTTCTCCTCGTCCGGAATGAAAATTGATCTATCCCCAATGTCCACACCGATCTCGCGCCTTAACTCTGTGCGACAATCCACAAGTTCAAACCGCCCTTCGTTCATATCGCCGACAAGCTCTCCTAGTTTTCGCATGACACGTAAAATTCGCGTCTTCCCGAAACCGAATTCGTCACGTAGTGCAATGAAGGTCAGCCAAAAAAGAAAGACAATGCTGTTTCGTATCGCATCCTGACGTCCTTCTTCTCGCCCCTGTTGTTTGTATTTCTCAATCTCAGATGGGGTCACTTGATAGAGCGGCTCCTTTTCTTTTTTCTCCGTTTTTCGTCTGTGGCTCATGTCCTCCGCCTTTGCTCATAAAATCATTCTGTCTATTTCCCGTTATAAATAACAACCATTGAAGGAAACGGTGCCGAATTTGTAGAATTTCCGTCCTCATCTGTAAACCGTAGGCGACCACGAATAAAGCGAATTTCTGCTTTTCCGAAAATATAATCATGAAAATATGACGTATCTGTACGTGCAGGGATGAGTAGAACAATCGGGAAACCTCCCCGTGCTTCCTCATAAGCCTTTTTCACCCACTTCGCTATTTCTCGACCATATGGCGGATTGCAAAATACCGCACCACCTCTATCCCAACTTTGCGAAAGCCCGTCCGTTTCCGGCGTATAGTACAGCGAACATTTTGCCGTTTTGTCCGTTGCAGCCGGGTCAAGCACGAAGCCAAACTCCTCGTCTAACTTTTTGAAAAAGCCCTGCGGCGTACACCAACACATATTTTTAGAAGAGAATAGTGCATCATTCACGCCTAAACGACCTCCGTAAATAACTGTTTACCATCAAAATACCTCCTCCAAAATAACGTCCGCCCGCACATCGCCGTCTACTGCGTAATGCTTTGTGATACGGCTCTCGACGATCTGCGCATCATCCTTGTAAGCGACCTCGTTTAGCGCATCCAGTATCGCTTTTGCACAATTGTCCACATCCGGACGCTTCGTATGCTTGATCTCGCCATCTGCAATGCGTCTCTTTTTGCTTTTTGAGTAACTCTCTGGAATGGGAAAGTACAAGTCAATCGTCGCAACAATCGCTGAATCACCAAGATATTCACCGACGGTCATGCGGTAGACGTCTTTCACAAGCGCCTCGTAGTCCTTCGTCTTTTTTGGTGTAAAGGCGTGACCTCTCACGACACGCGGCCTCGCCTTCGGAACGGGAATGCCTGGAATCGTGAATTTAACCTTCATTCTGCGCCGTCCTCGTAGTCGTCAAACATGTTCATCTGTGCGCCCGCTTTTCTTGCTATCATTTGTCCACTTTCCGCCGTCGTAACCATAAGCCCAACCGTGGAGTCGTCGCGATTAAAAACATCATCCTGCGCTGTGACTTTAATCTTGTAGTCAATTGGGCTTATCAGTTTTTCGTTTTCTCCAAGCGGTGGCATATCGTCATACACCGTTCCTTCGTCAAAATTCATCGTGACCGATACTTTTGTCTTTCGTCCTTCTCCGGCAGCGAGTACCGCAGAACGAATGGCAATATCTAAATCTTTTTTTACTGTTGAAAGCCACGGATTATCAATCCCAAGCTCTTTATTTGTTATTTGCATAGAATTCCCCCAGTCTCTTTATCGCCTCATCCGGACGCTTCCCGCCATTCTTAACCCAGCTGTCAATCGCCAAGACAGTCTCTTTTCCTGCTGCCTCGCGTGCCATCCCGCTCAGGTACCCCTTGACGCTAAGGGCTCGACGGCTTCTGGCGACGCCATCACGAAGCCACTGTCTTTCCCGTTCTTTCTGCGTGTCGGACTTAAAGGAATCGTCTTGTAACGCTGCAGGATCTCTCGCTTTTCTCGCACTATCTCGTGCCGCATTCCCGTCTAAGGCTCTTGAGATATAGGCAAAGCTAACATCCGTTGTTCCTCGCCGATATAGCTCACGCATCATGTTTAACACAGCGCCCTCTCCATGTTGCGCAACCGTTGTAAAAATGAGATGGCTTATATTGGGCATGATTGGCTGGTGACAGAAATGTTGTTGATAAACCTGTTCCACTTTGTTTGTACTAACCACGCGCAGGCACCCCCTTTCGTGCTATGTGCCGTGCTTTATAAACCTCATATCTTGAAGTTATGAGACTTATACGCCAAAGAGTAAATATTTAAGATCACGTTACTATTCGTAGTAGTGTAATAACTTAAAACATATATCTTTACTTTCCTTTACTCTCCTTTACTTTACTTTGTGTACCGCTGCATACATTTAAGCCTTTAATGTCAACATTTAAGGTTAAAATGTTTACGTTGTCCGGAATTTCATCCTCGGGTAATAAGAGGTACTCTTTTTTCATTTCAACGTTTTTCCGGCGTTGAACAATTTCTAGGTACCTTTTCTGGATTCCACGGCTCGTGAGAATCCGATATTTCTGATAGAGTTTTTCGTCGAAAATCTTACGATTGATGGCTGCCAACACGATCTCTGACACGACATTACGACCCTCTCCCAAGCGCTTCGAGAACAATAATGCAACGTCATCGTTAAATCCACAGTAGTAACCTTCGCCGCCATATATGCGCTGGAACAGCTTGACAACTACTGCAAACCCCTTTAGCCCGTACTCCGCCTCTATCAGCTGAAACTTATCATCGAGGACGCAATCTAAGGGGAAGTAATCAACTCCCGCTCTTGTCATGCGCGCCACTGCACCACCCCCCATTAAAACGGAATAGCGTCACTTGGTTCATTTCATCCTCCTAACAGATAATTATTTCAGGCTTTCTAAATTCCTCGCGAAGGCGGCGATAGATACGCTCTTCGTCAGAGTTCAGATCAGATAGGTGCATGGCGTAGATAGCTCTGCTCCATTCCGCGCCACTGCTTTTCAAAAAATCGACCGCTGTCTCAAGGCTCATGTGACTTTCAACCGTCCGATTTCTGCGACCGACGTTCATTGACTCCTCCTCTGTGTTTTTATCGATGATCTCCTTGATGTAGTTCATCTCGACCATAAAGATGGTGGATCCGTTGAATCGGTATGGGCAGTAAACGCTATCCGTTAAAAAGGTCAACGTTTCTCTTGACGATGTGTCAGTAATCCGAAACCCGATCGGCTCTTTGGCGTCATGAATTGCCCGAAACGGCGCAACATGAAACGACCTGATGGTAAAAGGCTTATACCGAAGCGGCGCGGACGTCTGAAACACTTTGAATCGGTGCTCGTTTGCGTCAATCACCTCTTTTGTGCCAGCGCTCATGTAAATGTCCAATCCCAATTTCGCAAGGTGCTTTGCCGCCTTGGAATGGTCTCCATGCTCATGAGACACGAGACAAGCGTCGATGTCGGTGATCCGGTATTGCGTCGCGACTTGTAGTGTCTTGATGGAGAGACCGCACTCAAGAAGCAACGTGGTATCCCCATTGGACACGATATAGGCATTGCCGGACGATCCGGATCCCAAAATGCGAACATCAATCAAAACGGCGCCTTTTCGTCGAGCGGCTTAAAATCGGCGTCAAAGAAACCTTCCGGCGCACCACCGGAAATTTCTCCAGTGTCCGGATCAACGCTTTCCGGGATTGCCTCCGGGAAAGGATCATCCTGAAACTCTGCCGAATTAGCACGCTCTTTGATTTCGCTGTTTACGCTGGCGTCCGTTAAAGAAACACTGATATCATCGAAACTCATATAATCGCTATCATCCGCCGTATTAACAAATGATTTGACGGCTCGATTTTTCACCGTTTTAATAGCCATCTGATCCGGAAAGTTTTTGTGTGCCGGAGAACCTCCGTGCGCACCTCCTTGATTCCATGACGCGCGTATTTGCTCCATATCCATATATTCCGTGTACTTGACGTGACCTTTTGAATCAATAACGACTGCAAACGCGCCTATTAGTGATTCTTTTTTTCTGTCTTCAATATTTGGCATGAACTCTTCAATGCGGATTGTCCCAGTTTCAATGTCATAGCCAAGTGAAAAGCCATCATCTTTGTACACGGCATAGGCGTGCACATCAGAAATATCACTTCCGCTTCGTTTTGCTAATGCGACGTTTCCTTGATAGCTAATGGATAATTTGCAGGTATTTCCATATGGAATGAAATAGCACTGTTTTTTGTCGATACTAAGCCCTTTTTCCGCCATCTCAATCACCGACTGCAAAATGCTACGCGGCGTGCATACATCCATGATGGACTTTCCTTTGTTTTGTCCGGATTCAATCGGTGATGTAAGTGCAAATCTCGCTTGCTGGATGGCGTTGACAAAACTATATCCTCCCGGGATGTCCAAGCGATTCGATGAAACCATTCCTCCAATTTCGTCGATCGCCTGATTAACGAGCGTTCCAACATCTACTTTTTTTGAAATCTCTCCCATTTCTACGCCTCCTTAATTTCAAGTGTTTTTTTGCTCTTCATGGCCGTTAGTCTTACCTGCTGTGATAAAAGCTCCTTGTCCAGTCCCTTATAATCCGTAACGGTCTCTGCGTTGTCGACAAACACGGGGATATAGATGTCTTTTTGCTTCGAAAACGTGTTGATGATATCCAACCCTACAAGGACTTTCGCGCCATCGTTCATCTGGTCAAGGTCAGAGCCCTTGTAGAGTGGACGGCATACATCACGGATGCCGCCATTGATCTGTTCTTCAAATAGCTTCCATTGCGTCAATATAAATTTGTTATCCACGTCGGACTTAATCATGCTCATCTTTGCGCGAGTAAAGGTCTCACATAGCGCAATCATCCGATCTGCCTTTTCGTACTCTTTACCAAGCACCTTTGCTGATTCTTCTAGCTCACTGATTCGCATGTCGGCGAATCGGTTCGTATTTTCCTGTGCGATATCTTCATTTACTTTGTAGAGCTGTCGCTTTAACTCATCAATTTGCTCCTTGATCTGTGGGCTTTCGTCCGGCTCTTTTTGCGCTTCCAGCGCCTCTAATTGTGCAATGTACTTGTCACGAGACGAAATGCACGTCTTGATGTAGGACGAATCTTCAACGTCCTTATCCTGAACAGATTCAAGGAGTGCTTTTTTCTCTTCTACGTCGTCCTCCACCTTTTTTACTGCCTCGGTAAAATGGCGCAACTCCTCGGTGATATGCGCGATTTGATCATTCGTCGCATCAATCTTTGCCTTTGTTTCTTCGGCAAGCCTTTTAATTTCTTCGAGTTTCGCCTTTTTATTTGCGTCGTATTCAGTAACAGCCTTTTCCAGCTGCTCTTTTGGGATGTTTTGACCGCAGGTCGGACAAGTCGTTGACCCTCTCCATCGTTCACCGGCTTTATCCTGCCACTCTTCTCTAAAATCCTGTAGCTGATTGACAAGCGCGCTCACTTCATCTTTTTTGCGATTTATCAAGTCCGCACGTTGATCTCGCTCCTTTTCGATTTTTCGAAGCGATCTTTCGCTGTCCCTAAAGGCATCCTCCGCTGCCATGATCTCTTTGGCACGTTTGTCCGACGCCTCGATTCTTGCCTTATTGATTTCAAGGTTCATTTTTGCGATCTTAGCGCTGAGATCATCGAATACTTCCGTAGACTTCTTTGCCGTCTTAAACATTCCGGAGAGTGTGTCAATCGTCTTTTCAAGATTCGCTTTCTCCTTTTTAAGTTCGTCAAAGTCAAAGTCCTTTTTCATCGCATACACCTCGTCGATGCGCGGGCGAACCTCTAAAAGCTCTTTGTTGATCTTCGTTCTACACGCCTTGTGCATAGACGTCACGTCTTCAATGGTTCTTCCATTCAGCTCTTGACGGAGTTCTTCGGTCTCGGGATAAGCTCCGAAAATCTTTTCATTGTCGATGTCATCACCGATTAATGTCATCAGCATCTTTCGACGCTCTTTTTCATCGACTTGATACAAAAAATAGCGCGTGTTGGACAGTAGCTTAAAAAGATCCTCGTCCACAATCTGGTACAGATTCTTTTGATAGTCTCCTTTGTTGATTGGCACGTCGTTCCAGTAATAATCCGTGGTATGACCCGTAAATTCCTCCGTGGCGGAACCGCGCTTTTTTGTCCATTTTTCCGAAAATGTTTTTTGGAGCGTCAACTCCTTGTCATCCAAAAGGAAAACTCCGGTTACGGTCGTATCTAAATGGTGCAGGTCGTTTCCGTCATCATCGTGAGGTTTAATGCCCCCTGTTTTCCCGTGGCTATCTTTATCAAAAAGAAGCCATAGAAATGCGTCGTAAATCGTCGTTTTACCGGCTTCATTAGCACCAGAAATATCTGTTCTCTGGTAGAATTTAATTTCTTTGTCCTTGATGCCCTTGAAATTCTTTAACGATAATTGTTGTAATTCAAATTTCATCTTTTCTCCCTTTCGTGTTATACTGAGGGCGCAAGGGACTCAATCTTGCGCCTGTTGATCATCGTCATCGCCGACGGTGGTCATTTCTTTTTCGATACGCTCCATTTTTAGAAGAATTTGCTCTGAGAATAAAGCTCCGCCAATTACAAAATAAGTTTCGTTTTCATTTTTAGTTTCCTGCTCTGCAAAGCGAAGGGAAGTCCCAGCAAGTTTACTTGCGAAGTCTTTTAGTTTTTCCCAAGCCTTCTCGTAGTCCATGTCACTCATCTCCCATCATTGCCTGCATCTGCGCATCAAACAAGAATTCGATGTATTTCGATAGTGCTCTCCGCTGCTTTTTTTCGTCTGCGGCGGACAAAGAATCCAAAAAAGCATCTACTGTGTCACTCGCGGTCTTTATCTTTTCTTCGGTTAACAAATTACTCATCGGCTTCTTGTCCTCTCATAGCATCAGCAATTCCTTTTTCCATGCACTCCATTTCTTCGAGAATTAGCCACGCCATATACTCCCTTCCAAGTGCTTGGTGGTGCGCTGAGGTATTTTCTGCGGTGCTTTGCACAACGCGGGCATGTGATTCTTTGAATTGTTCAATGATGTTTTTAAGAAACCTCCATGCCGTCTCGTAGTTAACTTCGCTCATCTTTTCCTCCTACCTCGTCACCAACGCATACACCATCCAGCTGCCAGCCATCATGTAGCCCATGGTAGCGATGCCGAGTCCGACCATGAGGATGGTCTTTATCACTGGGTGCATCCGTGCCGGGTTGAACGTCCAACCGATTTTCTTTCTGCGTTTCATTTTTTCCTCCTCTCACATCGCCCTCAGCGCTTCTTTGAA
>ERZ1673752.3563-NODE-3563-length-14614-cov-42.164572_pt1 | contig 14614 bp, 19 predicted proteins | sample MGYA00580195_ERZ1673752 | MGnify/ENA primary metagenome ERZ1673752 (study PRJEB41218, sample SAMN15661744) | gut metagenome | host: Homo sapiens | place: Canada: London | collected 2015-08-20/2019-03-30 | study: EMG produced TPA metagenomics assembly of...
TCGCTATGTCTATCGTCGGATTCTCTTGTTTTTTTGCAACACTAAGATAAGTGAAAATTCTGACATGGGAAAATCCTGAGCCGCTCGGCTTGTTCAAGAACTTTTTGTTGCTCAGGTACTTAAAAAGTTTAATTTATAATAGTATATTGAAACCTGTATAGTTATGAACATTATAGAATTAAAGGCAAAATTAAACGAATTAGGGGTTGAGCCTAATGAATATTCACTTGAAGGCTCTGTTGCCAATTGGAATACTATTGTCCTATATAAAAATTATAACATATGGGAAGTTTTTTATATAGATGAACGAGGGAACAGAGATGACAAGCACACTTTTCAGAGTGAAAATGAAGCTTGTGAATACATTTATGAGGAATTTAAAAGGCTTGTAAGCAGCTAATAGTATATCAAGAATCTGAAATAATGAAGTTATGGGTAATGCTCCCAATCGGGATTTGTCAAAATAATCATCTGATTATCAAGAACAAATTTAAAGATTAGGTGTAAAGACAGGAATAAAATCCTTGTCTTTTCTCTGTTTCAAAATAAAATGTAACTTTGCCGAGCGTTCTTCGTGATTTTGTTTTAGCTCTTATAGCCAAACAGCAAGACGGTAAGCGTTATACCATCGTGCAGGATTATCTGGGTACACCTATTCAGGCTCTCGACAGCAAGGGTGAGGTGGTTTGGGACTGCATCCTTGACATCTATGGAGATGTACTGGAACTCAGAGGAAAACGAGACTTCATACCTTTCCGTTTCCAAGGACAATACGAAGACCAAAAAACAGGGCTTTATTATAATAGGTTCCGCTATTACTCCCCGCAAATGGGTATGTATATCTCCTCCGACCCTATCGGGCTTGCTGGAAACAATCCTACACTCTATGGATATGTTGAAGATGTCAATAGCTACTTGGACCTGTTCGGATTAGAAAAATGCGCTTTAAGTGCGAGTGATATGAAAAAAATGGGACCTGCTCCTAAAAATATGTATAATCCGCATAGACATCATATTGTAAGAGAACATGCTCCCTCTAATTGGTCTGCTGACGCAAGGAAATGGATAACTGACTCTCAAGATATAATAGCAGAAGTCGGAATAGATTTAAATTCTTCTATTGAAAATTTTGTTTGGGCTTCCAATGGATTAGGCAATCATTCTAAAAAAGCAGCTAAAACAGTATATGATGAATTATCCAAAGTAAGAGGAAACCCTGAAGCCATAAAAGAGACATTAGGTTCACTTGGAGAGATCTTCTCTGGAACTGGTTTTAAATAAAATAAAAAAACATGAATGAATTGTATCAAAAAATTGAGAAATACATAACACAAGGTAATAGTATTGCTTTGGAAAAAATTTTGCGAGAAAATAGCACATTGAATTTAAATGATGGAGAATTGTATAATTTAAATCCACCGCTATATCGAGCTGCAAAATTGGGCTTATATGATATTTGTAAAATTCTTATTGATTATGGCGCTGATGTCAATTATACAAAAGATCATATATTCTATCCTTTAGAAGGTGCCGCATCTTCTAATAATATTGATATTGTAAAATTATTATTAGACAATAATGCAGATATAAATGGATACGATTTAGTAAAACTTTCTGCAATTGGAACAGCTTGCACAAAAGGGCATTATGATATGATGGCGTATCTTGTTGAGTGTGGAGCAGATATAAATAGATTAAATATCGGATTATATCTGAGTCCGTTGGATTTAGCTATAATATGGAAACATGAACATCTATTTAACTATCTAATTGAAAATGGAGCATTATCAAATGTAAATAGGGATTATGATTGGACTTCAGAAAATGGGGGAGGAATATCCGCCCACATAGATTACTATATTGGAAGAGTAATACCAAATCGCTTCAATATTTTGTCAAATGGGACATTTAATAGAATTGCAATAACAAATAGTAACAGCAACGTACTCTTATATACCATAGGTAATTATAGGTATAGCAATCCATCAACAGAATTTATAATGATTTTACCATTAGGATGGAATCCATATTCAAGAATTGCACCTTCAAATTTACCTTATTTGATTATGGAATGGTTGTCTCTATGGTTACAAAATGGTCGTATTTTTTTCGATGGAGAATTTATTCCTCTTGATAAAATATGTGATAATACACAATTGGAGTATTCGGGTTTTCATGTTGTTGAATATAATTACACAACATTAGAATGTGATAAAAAAGACAATTCAGTTACATTGTTTACTCTAATTCCTCAAAAAAAGAAAAAAAAATCTCATTACGAAGTTACATCTGTACTCTTAGAAAAATTGAAGAAAAAAAAATGGAAAACATTGGAATGGACATCTCTTCCAATATTATAATTGGATGAATCATGTTACTCGCGGACAGTCATATCATTATGGTAGTCGGAGTTGACGTCCATGTGACGACAGCTCCCCCCTTCAATCCCCCCCCCACCCTTACATAGGTATGGTGATGGACCCCACCGACTACATACCGTTCCTCGGCACGAACGTGAGCGTGAACGGGCTGAAGCGCAGCGTCTCGGACACGGGCGGCATGATTATCCCCCTGATGCACATCCCGCTTGCCGGTTCTTTCGCCATGGCTTCGATCATCGGGCACGAGAGCATGAACTTCTTCTCCTCTCAGACGGTTTTTGCAGAGGGGACGCATTTAAGTCCCAAGGGATACATGGTAATGACCTGCAACGACGTGGACATTCCTTTTTCGGGAGCATTGAGCAAGGTAGGCAAGAAAAAGTTCAAGTTCACTCCAACCCTCTTCGCCCCGACATCCTTCTCCATTCCCATTCCGACTGGTGCGCCCGTCATGGTGGGCGGTCCCTATGCCCCCGACTGGGGCGGTATGCTGACGGGGCTTTTGTCAAGCATCGGCTTCAGCACGCTGCTCAGTTTTGCCCCTGCCATATTGAAGGCTATGAAACGGGTGGACAAGAAAAGAGGAAAATTATCTAAGGCTTATGCAAATAAGGAAGTTAATGGGTGGAATTGTCGATAAAACACCGTTACCGAGAAGGAAAAAAACAAATTAGGGTTTAATCCGACAACAGCAACAAAAAAGTAAAAAGGTAATTTTGGAGAAATATGTTCATGTGAAAACTTAACAAATAATCCTGACTTGAAAAAGAAGGGATATAATCTTAAAAGGATAGGTGACCCTGCACCAACTTCTATTAATGACTCCATTAAACATGGAATTGATGGTATATACGAAAATACAACACCTCCTCCCTCTTATGTTATTGATGAAGCCAATTATGGAACATCTCAACTTGGTAGCACTAAAAGTGGCAAACAAATGTCTGATAGTTGGGTAAATGACAGACTTGAAAGTCAGGTCGGAGAAGATAAGGCTAGAGAGATTCAAAAAGCAATGTCTAAGGTTATGTAGATAAAGTTATTAGTAGAATAGATGAAAAAGGAAACGTTATTACAAACAAATTAAATTCGGCAGGAGAAATTATTAGTTCTTGGCCATAATAAAAATCAAATAAGAAAACAGTATGAAATTGCGTGATAATTTAAATACCGAAATTCGGTATAAGGAATTGATACAAAAAAAGACCTCTTTCGTAGAAGAGGATCTCCATGAGTATCAGTGTACTGGAACAACATGGGATTCTAAACAAGAACTCTCTCATTTTGATATTATTTTAAGAAATGCATATCAAATACTAATTTCCAAATATTCAGTAGGTTATCCTGTATTGGAACTAATTCCGGACTACCTTCAAGGAGTACAATTCATGAAGAAAGGATGGAATACTGATGCTGGTTATGTAACAATGTTATGGTATCTATCTATAGGAGTTATGCTTGAATGCCATAAAGAATTACAACAACTATCAATACTCCTAAAAGAACATTCGGTTAAAGACAAACTTTTTAGCTTCTTAGTTAACAATACACAGGATTACGCATCAGAAAAACTTCTTTGGACTACTCCCTATGCAGGACTCATCGAAGTGATAGAGCTTGCGAAAACTAATAAGGAAAAGGCTGTAGAACGGCTCCAAAAATACCTTAAAAAGGAATGGTATAAGGGGCATTCTGATTGTGGCTGGTATAATGATCATAAAAGCAAATGGGGTGTTCATTTTGGCTATTGGAGTTTTGAAAGTGGTGCTTTGGTGAAAATACTAGGCTTAGACGATTCCTCCTTACAAGGGTTGCCTTATTATCCTTATGATATGGTACATTGTATGGAGTAAGTTTATTTCTGTAATATCATAATATATGGCACGATTAACATTTGAAGAAAGGAACCAAAATAACTATGTTAAACATAGTGATGTTTCTATCGAAACAATCAATAAACATAAAGGAAAACTTCCAGATGAGTTGTTGAACATTTGGAATATTATGGGGTATGGCATTTATGAGAATGGCTTTATACAATTAGTAAACCCAGACGATTATGATTTTGTTTTTAAGTATATCGACAAACTATTAGAGCCTTCTATAGTATTTGCAATTACAGCAATGGGTGATTTATTAATTTGGGAAGGAAATAAAAACTGGACGATTGCACCTAACGAAGGAAACAGAGTTAAACAAATCGATGTAAGAAAATGCAAGAGCCGTGTAATTGGAGAGATAGATTTTGTTTTCGACATACTACTTGGAGATGATTATGGTATATCTGGAAAAAACTTTTTCGACTCCAAACCCTATTTAGATATTAAAGACAAATTACCAACGTTAGAATATGGTCAGTGCTACGGTTATGTTCCAGCATTGGCCTTAGGAGGGAAAGTTTCTAATAAGAACTTACAAGTTGTAGATGCCAAGACCTATATCGACATTATCGGACAGGCTGTAGGAAAAATCATAGATTTAGAAGAATAAGATAATTTTGTTCTAAAGAACTGTTATGCTCCACTTCACACGTAGTCTAAAGAAAGAGTTATCTTTTTATGGTTTTGAGCAAACTACCCCACATTGCCAGAGTCAACTAAAATCAGTATCTTTGAAAAGTCAAGACAACTCATTCTAGTATGACGACGAAAACGATGTCAACCGAAATCAGTTTCAGCAAAAAAAAATAAGTCAACCATTTTCAGGGAACGACATCAAAAAGAAATATAGTAAAATGAAAGGAAAAAAAAATAATGTAATAGAATATAATGGACATGGTGGAATACCCGTTGGTAAAAACATTTTTTATTTGTGTTTAATTTGTAATTCAGTCATTCCATCTTGTCCAGATGAATATACTGAGTGCAAGTGTGGAAACGTTTCTGTTGATATAGAATCAGCAAGAGGGGGTGCAAAGGACATTTCTCAATTGGTGATTTTGCAAATAGAATAGTTTGCTTATAATACAGGAGTCATACCTAAAGGTACAACTGTCACATTTGGTATAATTGGACCGCAAGGTTTAAAGTATCCTGGCGGGTTATTACAATTCAATGTAAATAATAGTGATATAAAAGATGTTAAAACAAAAGAAATAGTAAGATGCAAATAGAGAGCATTCATAATTCATCCGATACTCCATGGAAATTTCCTTCACAGAAAAAAATAGGGAAATATACTATAAGGTTTGAAGATTTGGTTGAATTCGCACAAGGTTCACCTTTGATAGGATACCTATACATCAACGATAATAAGATTGGCAAGCATGACCTTTTTGGTGCACCATTCTTATTAAAGGGAGACTATTTGTATATACCAAAATTTACCCGACGATTTTGGATGTCAGGATTTATACTGTGCAAAATAAATGTTCGGACAGGGCAAACAGAAAACATGAGTAAGATTAAGTCATTAATATATTTGCATTGTGTAGATAATGGCAAGATTCTATATTATACAGATTATAGTAAATCAAAAGAAGAAGCATGTGATATTTAAAAAATGTTGTTATCAGAATTTGTTAAAGATAGAGACATACGAGGAAGAATGCCGCACCAAGAAAACGGTGTTCTATTGCCCTCCCAATCCGCACCCGAATGAAAACCTCAAGTGCTGACCCATGACCTCGGGCGAACGAGTTACGATCGAAAGGAGTCGTACACCAATCTCATTACATGGGTGTATGACGGTGGTAGTTACACCCCGGTGGCAAAGCTCACCGAGGAGGACAGCTATACCATTGTTCAGGACTATCTGGGTACGCCCATACAAGCCCTTGATAGCAAGGGAAATGTGGTCTGGGATTGCATACTTGACATCTATGGGGATGTACTGGAACTGAGAGGAAAACGAGACTTCATACCCTTCCGTTTCCAAGGTCAATACGAAGATGGGGAAACAGGACTGTATTACAATAGGTTCAGGTATTACGACCCGAATAGCGGTACTTTTATATCACAAGACCCAATTTCTATTTTAGGAGGATTTAATATTTACGCCTATGTTCATGATGTGAATAGTTGGGTGGATGTTTTTGGGTTAAGTAAGTATAGTCCCATTGATGTTTTGGGAAGAAAAGTATATCAAAATTCTGCTGATTTTGGAGGAGGAGTTCCAACATTCGTTGACCCCATTGTAGGAAAAACCAATCCAACAGTACAAAAATTACTTGATGCAGGAGCTTCAAATTATGATTTGATGAGTAAAGGATACGCTCCTATCGGTATTGACGGAAAACAAATAAACGACATCACGTTATCGGTGCTGAACCAGGTCCGATGGTTGAACTATTGGACAGTACTCATAAAAAGTATTATAAACCATTACACGGTTTAATAGAAAACGATAACAGTTTTAGGAACAACAGAACTCTCAAAAATCAATACGAAAAATTTCGTAAAAATTATTGGAAGGAAAGAGCAAAATCATTCAAAAAAGGTTGTCATTAATAATAATATTTTATGGATTATATAACAAGATTAAAACAAAATGAGGAATTTGAATATTGGTTAGAAGCTGATAACGAGCAGATTCTTTATATTGAAAATGAGTTAAATATTAAACTCCCAAAGCAATACAAGAAATTTTTATCTCAATGCGGAATGTGTAATTATGGAGATGTTAATATACTTGGGATAGCAAAAGATGAAAATAGTGTTACTTATTCGGTCGTGGAAGTTACTAAACAAATGAGAAATGAAGTAAATCTTTCTAATGATTTAATTGTTCTTAATTACGAAGTAGGCGAATATCTAACCTTATACAAGGTTTCTGAAAATCAAGAATTAGAAGATAATACGATTTATGGAGCAAACGTCAGATATGATGACACTGAAAAAATGTACATTGGAAGAACAGAAAAATTATTTTCATCGTTTGAAGAGTATTTTGAGGATTTTATCGAATTAGGTTCTTAAATTTAACTTGCCTCAATCGAAGAGCAGGTACTCCCGAACGGAGGCAAGGCAGACAGGATTGCCATTGAGCATGAATATGACCAATGGGGCGGACACGTGGGGCTGCGAAGTTCTCTCGGGGCGGAGCAAAAGACCACCTACACCCCACTTGGGGAAACGGAAACCCTCCATGCCCGGCAAGCTGAGGAATCGGACGCTTGGGAAAGCCGTATCCGCTACGATGAGGGAGGGCGCGAGATAGAGCGCTTTGCCACGGGTGGCGTGCGCATCACCTCGGAATACGACTTTGCGGGGCGACTGGAGGCAAGGTGCACCTATGCGGGGACGGAAACGCGCGGACACCGCTTCTATGCATGGAGAAGGAACGACAGGCTGCTCAAGGATGAGAAGAACTTCTATCGCTACGACGGGGAAGGCAATCTTATCCTCAAGAGCACTCGTAATGTCTTGGAGCCTCCCGTGATGCCACAACCCAAGGATTGGCTTGACAAGCTCTTCACGCGAAGCACGCCCAATGACAAGGAACTGCTGACTCATTATGGCTGGCAACAGGGAGACACCGCTTACGAGTGGTACGGTAATGGTATGCTCAAGAGCATACGCACATCCGAAGGTGCCACCATAAGGTTTGAGTACGACGCCTTGGGCAGGCGTACCCTTAAAGAGACGCACGACACATGCCATCGCTATGCCTGGGACGGCAACGTGCTGCTGCATGAGTGGAGCTATGACAGGCGGGAAAAGCCGAGAATGGAGAAAGATGAACTCGGGCGCATCCGCTATGACAGGCAGGAGCCGTACACCAATCTCATGACATGGGTGTATGACGGTGGTAGTTATACCCCTGTGGCAAAGCTCACCGAGGAGGACAGCTATACCATTGTTCAGGACTATCTGGGTACGCCCATACAAGCCCTCGACAGCAGAGGTGAGGTGGTTTGGGACTGCATCCTCGACATCTATGGAGATGTACTGGAACTGAGAGGAAAACGAGACTTCATACCCTTCCGTTTCCAAGGACAATACGAGGATAGTGAAACGGGATTGTATTATAATAGGTTCAGGTATTACTCACCACATACCGGAAACTACATTAGTCAGGATCCGATAGGTTTGGCGGGTGGTAATCCAACATTATATGGCTATGTGGGAAATGGGAATAAATTAGTAGACATTTTAGGATTGGCTCCAACAAATCCAGCAGATAGAGTTTTCTTAAAGGAATTATTGGGTAATAACGCCAAGAATGGTGGTGCATATATGTTTCGAACTATTGATGTCAGGGATGACATTGAAAAATGGTATGTGGGTAAGGCTAACAATTTATATACGCGAGTTCGGGATAAGAAAATCTTTAGAAAAGTTCCAATTGCCTTGATTTCTCTACGTGTACCGGCAGTGCCTCCGGCTTATTGTCAAAGAAACAATAGGCTGTAAGAGCAGAACATAAGTTCATGATGAAATTATGTATTGATCGATGCCGTGAATGTACAAGGTTAGCCTTGTTCTTGAGCAACTCGTTGATACATTCGATGATGTATCTCTTTCTAAGCATGATTCTGTCATACATAGGCATAAGTTTGTTCTTCATGTTCGCTTTTAGACCATGTACGAGATGTATGCCTTGGTCGAACAATGTTTCAAAGAGTTCCTTTTTGATATATCCTCTGTCAGCGAACACTTTTCCATATAAGACTTTTGTAAATACGCTCCACACACGTTCATCCCTGTCATCAGCATTTGCCCCTGTAAGACAGAAGGTTATAACCTCTCCTGAGTCATTACAGAGCAGATGCAGTTTGAGGCCGTGACACCAGCCCATAGTACCTTTCCATTCTTCGCAAAACCTGCAAATACCTTGTTGAAATAACGCCTTACATTATGACATACTGGGATCATGGTACTGTCGACAAATGTTATTCCCGTACATTTGCCAAAGGCATAAAGCTTCATAAACATCATCATCCTGAAGAAAACACGTGGCATGAGCTCCACGAAACGATTGTAGGATACAGCATCGGGAAACTCCTGCTTGAGTTGTCCCCGGATGCAGTTGAGATAGTACTCCTTGAAGTTACGGTATGTACCGAAATGATAGCATACAAGAATTGTCATAATCTCGCTTTCAGAAAGACGACCTTTACGGTTTCTATAACCTTTTCCTTTACCGTTATGGGTAGGCAAAAAAAGGTTGTTTTCGAGTTCGGTATTCAAATTTTTGTTAAATTCGTCTATAATACAGAATATTTCAGTAACTTTGTCTTTGGTAATCATCGTTTTAACTTTGTTTGTAACTTGTTGATTATCACCTATAAAGGTACAAATAATAAGCGAGATTACCAACTTTTTAAGAACTTTTCTTATCCCGAACTCGCGTAATTTATATAATAGATTAAGAACGCATTTAGGTAGTGGAAAATTAGATTCGGCAAAACTAAGTACAGTGAATGTTGTTATTATCCCACATGGTGTTGAAGCTGATTTCTTTAAAGCCGAGGCTGATTTAATGAAACAGTTTGAAGATGCAGGAGAAGATCTTGCTAACAAAATTAAAAGTCCTGGTTGTAAATAAATAATATGGAAAAAAATATTTTGAAAAAAAACTATTTCGGAAGAAACTACACTTTCATGCAGTCTAATATGAAAGAGATACCTAGCATCGACTATATAAGGGATAATGGAATAGATGGAATCATTATAGTAACAGACGTTCCAAATAAAGAAATACATGATATCCAAAATATTTCAATATTAAAGGATTTAAGAGGATTAAATTTAAATTCATATTTTTATGAGGAATTGGTTGATTTATCTCATTTCAGAAATTTAGAATATTTAAAGATGTCAGGAAAGGCAAATGGGAATATCCCTTTTTCCTCCTTATCCTCGTTATGGTGTATTTACTTAAACTATAACAAAAAGAATTGTAAATCAATCTTTGAATGTAAAAATTTAGAATACATTTTTATTGATAATTACACTGAAATATCTTCAAAAGACTTTGTTGCTTTTGAGAAAGCTAAAAGCATTGGTTTGATTAAGAATAAAATCATGGAATTTGATGCAATAAAGAATATGTCACAATTGGAACATATTGGAATTGGTTACAATCCCAATATGGAGTCTATAAGTTGGATAAAAAACAATAACTCTCTGATTTCCGTTGCATTTAAAAATTGTAAAAGAATAAAGGACTGGGAGGAAATTGGAACTTTGGGAAAGATAGAAAAGTTGGTAATTGAAAATTGTGGTGAATTGCCTTCTTTAGATTTTCTGCAACATTTGTCCAATCTAAAAGAAATCAGAATTATAGGCTCAACAAGTATCAAAGATGGCAAAATAAAAGAAACGATGAGACTTCCCCAATTAAAATATTTATTTGTACCAATAAGAAAAGAATATGATGTCACTCTGCAAGATATAACTGCATTTAACAATAAATTGTAATTTTGCAGGTTTATGAATGCGGAAACATTAAAGCGATACTTTCAATTTGCTTGCATTTGAGGATTACTCTCGTGATGTACGACTATGACAGTTTCGGCACTCTTGTCGGTGCTTCACTTGACATGAGCGAGTATCTCTTCAAGACTCCTGACGTCATCGGAAATGTCTATTGGGACTGGGGATGTCAAGGGACGTGTCTATGACAGACAGGAACCGTACAATAACCTCGTAACGTGGGTGTACGATGGCACAAGTTACGCCCCGGTGGCAAACAAATGTCTGATACATGGGTAAAGGACCGACTAGAAACCCAAGTGGGAAAGCAAAAGGCAGATCAAATTATTCAAGCAATAAAAAATAATGATGTAGATAAAATAGTAAGTAGAGTAGATGCTTATGGGAAAGTAGTAACAAATAAAGTTGATTCGGCTGCAAATATTATTAGTTTATGGCCTTAAATACTATAATATATTATGATGTTAAGAGATAATTTTAATTCATTAGAGAACTATCAAAGTAATATTGACTTTGATCAAAATTGCATAAGTCGTGATTTAAAAGAATATGAAGTCAATATTACTTCTTGGGATGATGAACGAGTTTATGCTCAGATGAATGAATTAGTAAGAAAAAACTATCAAGTTTTCATTTCTAAATATTCAGCAGGTTATCCTGTATTGGAACTAATTCCGGACTACCTTCAAGGAGTACAATTCATGAAGAAAGGATGGAATACTGATGCTGGTTATGTAACAATGTTATGGTATCTATCTATAGGAGTTATGCTTGAATGCCATAAAGAATTACAACAACTATCAATACTCCTAAAAGAACATTCGGTTAAAGACAAACTTTTTAGCTTCTTAGTTAACAATACACAGGATTACGCATCAGAAAAACTTCTTTGGACTACTCCCTATGCAGGACTCATCGAAGTGATAGAGCTTGCGAAAACTAATAAGGAAAAGGCTGTAGAACGGCTCCAAAAATACCTTAAAAAGGAATGGTATAAGGGGCATTCTGATTGTGGCTGGTATAATGATCATAAAAGCAAATGGGGTGTTCATTTTGGCTATTGGAGTTTTGAAAGTGGTGCTTTGGTGAAAATACTAGGCTTAGACGATTCCTCCTTACAAGGGTTGCCTTATTATCCTTATGATATGGTACATTGTATGGAGTAAGTTTATTTCTGTAATATCATAATATATGGCACGATTAACATTTGAAGAAAGGAACCAAAATAACTATGTTAAACATAGTGATGTTTCTATCGAAACAATCAATAAACATAAAGGAAAACTTCCAGATGAGTTGTTGAACATTTGGAATATTATGGGGTATGGCATTTATGAGAATGGCTTTATACAATTAGTAAACCCAGACGATTATGATTTTGTTTTTAAGTATATCGACAAACTATTAGAGCCTTCTATAGTATTTGCAATTACAGCAATGGGTGATTTATTAATTTGGGAAGGAAATAAAAACTGGACGATTGCACCTAACGAAGGAAACAGAGTTAAACAAATCGATGTAAGAAAATGCAAGAGCCGTGTAATTGGAGAGATAGATTTTGTTTTCGACATACTACTTGGAGATGATTATGGTATATCTGGAAAAAACTTTTTCGACTCCAAACCCTATTTAGATATTAAAGACAAATTACCAACGTTAGAATATGGTCAGTGCTACGGTTATGTTCCAGCATTGGCCTTAGGAGGGAAAGTTTCTAATAAGAACTTACAAGTTGTAGATGCCAAGACCTATATCGACATTATCGGACAGGCTGTAGGAAAAATCATAGATTTAGAAGAATAAGATAATTTTGTTCTAAAGAACTGTTATGCTCCACTTCACACGTAGTCTAAAGAAAGAGTTATCTTTTTATGGTTTTGAGCAAACTACCCCACATTGCCAGAGTCAACTAAAATCAGTATCTTTGAAAAGTCAAGACAACTCATTCTAGTATGACGACGAAAACGATGTCAACCGAAATCAATTTCAGCAAAAAAATAAGTCAACCATTTTCAGGGAACGACGTAGGGCTGCATCAATAGAGAATCAAATAAAACAAAGCTATGGAATACCACCTAAAACTATTGCAGACATTCCTGATGATGCAATGATGAATATTGATTTATTTTAAACTCTAAATAATGACAAGGTAATATATGGCACGATTAACATTTGAAGAAAGGAACCAAAATAACTATGTTAAACATAGTCCATGTAAATAATAATATATTATGGCAAAAATAAAAATTGGAGACTTAGTAAGAGTTAAATTGCTAAATGACATGTATATGTGGGTACACGTGCTGTTTGATTCGCAATTTATAGTAAAAGGGAAAAAAGAAATAAATCCTTATAATTATTTTTATTTTTACGCATCGTGTTATTTAGTCAATATTTACTCTCAAATATCAACCGAAGAAGAGTTAAAAGATGATACGATATTTTTCAAAGGTGTTTTTATCCCAAGAAAACATGTTGCAAAAGAAACAATAATTTCTAATATTCCTGTGGATTACAGACAAATAGATTTTCCTGAACATACAGGAGGATTAAATTCTTCTTTTTGGCTATCAAAGGGGGAACTTGCATTAGGCAGTATACCAAAAGAAAAGATACATGAATGGAATGATCGTTTTAATGGAGGTTTTAGGGATATATATTCTGTTGCTGATAGCCTTCTTTATATGCAAAACAGACAGTCAGAAATGCAAAGGACAAATTATCCTGACACATGGAAGTTTATTCCTCGTGATTTCAGATTTTATCCTGAATACAGAAAAGAAGTTTATGGAATCATTGGCGAAGACCCTAATCAAAGTTATTATGAATTAGCCTTGAAACACGGTTTTGATTTAGCGAGATTTTATACAAACAAAAAATAGAAAACAATGAATTATCCTGAAGAAATTATGCATGACGTGGCCTGGAGTTTTGTAGGAATGCAATACCGGAGCCAAAAGCAATTTATCGAAGCTGTAAACGACTACAATGAAAAGCTTGGGACAACAGGACGCTGGAATCCTTATGCTACCGCAATTCAATGCAAAGAGGTAACTATTCAGTATTCATATTGGAGTGATGAAGAAGATGAGGAAGTAGAGGAAGATTTTAACTTAGTATCGACGACCTCTGCATTTACAAATGCAGAACTTTTATTTGGAATACACAATTTCGTTGTTGACAAATTAAAGCATGAAGATAATCATTTTTTTGAGGGACTAACATTGTGGGAGGGAGAGAATCCAAGCAGCCTTAATGCTCCATTGTATTTTTTGATGCAAGGAAACTAAGGGATGTTCTTTCCAAAACTCACTTAATAAAATGGTTCTCATACATCTTATAGAGTTGTTTTGTTGCAATAAAATAATTTAGGAATGCTACATTTTACCCAAAGTCTAAAAAAAGAGTTATCTTTTTATGGTTTTGAGCCGGTAAATCTTGTTACAGGTTCAGTGCTGTATGAAGGAGTGGACTTTTCCTTTCCCGGAGCATTACCTTTGGAATGGAAACGTGTGTACCATTCCGACAGCAACTTTAAGGGGGCTTTGGGTATTGGTGTCCATAGTCTTGCAGATATGAGACTCTTCCTATATCCAATAGCACAATGTATTGGGTTGCTACTTGCGGATGGAAGAATATGTGGTTTTGACTATGTAGAAGAAGGTGAAGTTGATTTCTGTCGAATCAACAGATTAGAACTTCGTAAACGCCTCAAGGGATATGAGGTGTATGATTTAGAGAAGAGATTTTTCTATAATTTTGAATATTTCAATCATGCTGCCAACTCCTATCTGCTGACTTCTGTTACCGACTTGGAGGGCAGGAGCATCCGCCTTTCCTATGAGAATGGCGTGC
>ERZ1673752.3571-NODE-3571-length-14592-cov-3.842884_pt1 | contig 14592 bp, 9 predicted proteins | sample MGYA00580195_ERZ1673752 | MGnify/ENA primary metagenome ERZ1673752 (study PRJEB41218, sample SAMN15661744) | gut metagenome | host: Homo sapiens | place: Canada: London | collected 2015-08-20/2019-03-30 | study: EMG produced TPA metagenomics assembly of...
GGGGGAGCTGCGGGAAACTCGTCGGGGGCTGTAGGGGAGCCGTCGGGAGCGGTAGGAGACCCGTCGGGGGCTGGCGGGTAGACGGAGAGGGGAGAGGTCTCACCGCTGGGTGGTATGGGCTGGGCATTCTGTTGCTCGCCACCGAATCCTGAATAAACCATGCTTTTACTCCTGGGTGGTGGGCCACTGTGGTGGTCGTCCGCTACTCCACATTGGGGGTAGCCACTCTGTTGTGCTGTCGGCTGCCGCATGTCACAGAGCTCCATGCGTTGTTGTTGGTCTAGAGGTGGTTGTAGAGGTTGTTCTAGAGGCGCGCACAGTATGAGGGATCTGTGTGGCGCATGGGGGAGCCACTTTTCCTCACAAGGACCTGTCACCTCCTAAAAACCCTATTCCACCTGTGGAAACAGTGCTTTCAAAGGTCTTCGAAAAAACTTTAAAAAAAATTTTTGGCGGGTGACGGTGGCCACTAAAGCCCAGGTGGCGAGGTCGGCAACCCTAATAATCCGCGTTTGTCGCACCGGCCGGGTAGGCTCTTAAGCGTGGCGCTTTACCATAAGTACCGTCCCGCGACCTTCGCGGAAGTCGTCGGACAAGAGCATGTAACCGAACCGCTGATGCAGGCCCTGGACAGTGGCCACATTAACCATGCCTACTTGTTCTCCGGCCCCCGTGGTACCGGTAAAACCTCCTCTGCCCGCATCCTCGCCCGCTCCCTCAACTGCGCTGAAGGTCCCACCAGTACCCCCTGCGGGACGTGCCCCTCCTGCCTGGCGTTGGCGCCGGGCGGCCCCGGCAATCTGGACGTTACGGAACTGGATGCTGCGTCTCACGGTGGCGTGGATGATGCTCGCGACCTGCGCGACCGTGCCTTCTATGCCCCCGCCGAGTCCCGCTACCGCGTCTTCATCATTGACGAGGCACACATGGTCACCTCCGCTGGCTTCAACGCCCTGCTGAAGATTGTGGAGGAGCCGCCGGAGCATCTCATCTTTATCTTCGCCACCACGGAGCCGGAGAAGGTCCTCCCCACCATTAAGTCCCGTACCCACCACTATCCATTCCGCTTGCTCGCCCCCAACGCCATGCGTGGACTGTTGGAGCGTATCTGTGAGCAGGAAGAGGTGAAGGTGGATCCGGCGGTTTACCCGCTAGTCATTCGTGCCGGCGGTGGCTCCCCACGTGACGCACTGTCGGTGCTGGACCAACTGTTAGCCGGGTCTGGATCCGAGGGCATTACCTACCACAATGCGCTGGCACTCCTGGGAGCCACCGACATTGCCCTTATAGATGATGCAGTGGAGGCTTTGGCGGCGGCGGACCGGCCGGGCATGTTTAGCACCATCGAGCGTGTTATTTCCGCCGGCCATGACCCTCGCCGTTTCACCAGCGATCTGCTGGACCGCTTCCGTGACCTCATCATGCTGCAATCCGTGCAGGATGCGGCCGATTCCGGGTTGGTTGATGCCCCCGCCGACCAGATGGAGCGAATGCTCGCCCAGGCGAAGGACCTCGGCCCCGCCACCGCCACCCGCTTCGCCGATGTGTTGAGCACTGGTCTCAATGACATGCGCGGCGCTACCTCCCCGCGGCTGCTGCTGGAGATTATGGCTGCCCGGATGCTGCTGCCTGCCGTCGACGACTCCTATGAGGCGCTACTGCAGCGGGTGGAACAGCTGGAACGTGGTGTGGGATCCCGGATTTCCCTCAACTCTGCGGCACCGCAATCTGCTGCTGGTGCTTCTCGGCAGAGTGACGGCACTGCCGCCGCGATGGCAGCAGGAGATCCCGGCGATATGCCAGGTGACGGAGGAGCCGAACCAGTGGGCTTCGCCGCCGCGGAGGAGGAGCCGCCCGCACCCCGGGTGTCCCGCGCCGAGGCCGCCCATAGTGCCGCCGAAGGTGCCGCCCGTGCCCGTGCCCTGATGGCGAAGCGCCAAGCTAAGAAAAAGGCTGCCTTCCAACAGGAGAGCAAAGCTGCCGCCCCGCAGCAGGCACCCGTCACCCCCGAATCAGCTGACGAACTCATAGAAGACGTACCCGTGGCTGCCTCGCCGGCTCCTGCGGCTGCAGCACCGGCTCCCGTGCCCAGTACACCGGAAGAACAAGCGGCCCCGGTTGCCGCTGCCACCGCCGACGTCACCGCAGAAGACTTCTCCTCCCAGTGGGTCGCCATTCGCAACGCTGTCCGGCCCGCCTCCCGCACCCTCGACGTCATGCTGGCCACTGCCCGTGTCATCGACTACCAGCCCGATAGTGCCCAACTATCCATCAGCCACACCTCTGGACCACTGGTCAGCCGCATCAACGAACCCCGCCACCTCACTATCCTCACCGAGGCCATTGTCCAAACAATGGGTGTGCAGGTGCACGTTCGTTGCCTCACCGGCCAAGATGCCGCCCGCGGAGCTGCCAATTCCTCCACACCCCAGGAGGGGGGCGGGACAGCGGGAAAAGCCCGTAAGTTCACCGTGCCGAAGATCCCTCGGCACCCCGACAAGGCTGCCCCCGCCGCCGATACCCCAGCAGCCGGTATCTCGTCCCCGCACCGGACATCTCCCACAAAGCCAGCTCCGAGCGGCCCCGCCCCCCGCGACCTGCGACCTAACGATCCGTCCCCCAGCGGGCCGTCACCGACCGGGCCGCTGGGAGATGCCCCCAGCGACGAGGACGTCCTGGCCGAAATGCTGGCCGACGCCGCCGACCCCACCCAACAGAATCTCGACCACCGCAGCGCCACCGATATTGCCATCGAACGCCTGCAAGAAACTCTGGGCGCCACGCTCTTGGAGGAAAAATAGTGTACGAAGGACCCGTCCAAAACCTCATCGACGAGCTCGGACGTCTCCCCGGAGTCGGGCCCAAAGGAGCCCAACGCATCGCCTTCCACCTCCTCAACCAAGAGCCCGACACCATCGACCGCCTCGCTAACGCCGTCGCCGCCCTCCGCGACGGCGTCACCTACTGCCACATCTGCGGCAACGTCTCCGAAACCGACACCTGCAGCATCTGCGCCGACCCCAAACGAGACCTCGACGTCATCTGCGTTGTCGAAGAATCCAAAGACGTGCAAGCCATCGAACGCACCCGCGAATTCCACGGCCGCTACCACGTCCTCGGCGGCGCACTCGACCCCCTCAAAGGCATCGGCCCCGATCAACTCAACATCCGCAACCTCCTCACCCGCATCGGACAGCCTGTCGAAGACCACAACGGGGACCTCACCAGCATCCACATCAGCGAAGTCATCCTGGCCACCAACCCCACTACCGTCGGCGAAGCCACCGCCAGCTATGTGGCCCGCATTCTCAAAGACTTCCCTAACCTCACCATCACCCGCCTGGCCACCGGTCTGTCCATGGGTGGGGACATCGAGTTCGCCGACGAACTCACCCTCGGCCGCGCCCTCCAAGGCCGCCGCAGCATACTCTAGCCAGCCGAGCAGCACGCTCACCGTGCCACCGCGAGGCTATATTAATCCGGTTGCAGGCCGGAACCGTCTCCACAGCTGGGCCCTCCACAGCTGGGTCTTCTGCAGCTGGGCCCTCCGCACTTCACGACAAACGACCCTGGCAGCATGCGCCACCAGGGTCGTTGTGTTATGAAGCTATAAGGACGGGTATCCGCAGAACGGGATGTCCGCTAGAGGAGGGGCTAGGGGATGTTGGGGCCATCCAGCAACAGGCCACTGCGAACCTCGGCCGCCTTCTCCACCGAGACAACCTCAGCCAGAATAGACAGCGCGAACTCCAGTGCCCAGCCGGGGCCATGGCCGGTGATAACCTTGCCATCCACCACCGCGGGAGCATCCAGAATGACTGCGCCCTCGCAGTACTTCTCGAAACCTGGGTAGCAGGTAGCGTTCTTGCCCTTCAGCAGGCCCAATCCGCCCAACACCATGGGGGCAGCGCAGATCGCGGCCACATACTTGTCGGCATCCGCACGGGCCACAACTTCCTTCTTCAGGCCGTCGTGCTCGTCAAATGCGGTGGTGCCTCCAGGGATGATGAGCACGTCCGCGCCCTGTACATCCACGTCGGCGAACATTGCGTCCGCCTGCACTGGAATGTTGTGGCCACCCGTCACCACCTGCGAATCGGTGAGGGAAGCGGTGGTGACGTCCACCCCGCCGCGCCGCAGAATATCCACGGTGGCCAGAGCTTCAATCTCCTCGAAACCATCAATAAGAACAACAACAGCAGTAGTCATATCTCGCTCCTTCACTGATGAGAGATGTCTGGTGGAAATGCTGTTAGCGTGTGCCCCTGCCGTTGCGGATGGCCTGGGCTTCGTCCTCAATATTCATGTCGTGAGCGGCTTCAACCATGTCCTCCCACTCCACGATCTTCTTCCGCTCGCGGCCTTCTTCCGCACCACGCTTTTTCTCGTGGGCATCCAGGCGGTACCAGCCGGACCAGTCGGTCACCTTCTTCGGCAGGCTATCCAGCCAGGCTGCGGCCTCTTCCGGAGTCGGATGGGCCGGCTCGTTCAGCTTGCCGTTGGCCCAGTCGTCTAGCAGATTCTGCACCGTCTCGTTAGCGTCGGACTTGGTGTTGCCGATGAGGCCCACCGGACCACGCTTCACCCAGCCAGTGGTGTACAGCGGGGCAATGTGTTCGCCGGTCTGGTCGATGACGCGGCCCGCCACATTGTCGATGGTGCCCAAGGTGTGGTTGAACGGGATGCCGGGGAGGGCGGAGGACAGGTAGCCGACAGCGCGGTAAACCTGGCCGACCTTCCAGTCCGTCATCTTGCCGGTGCCGGTAACGCCGCCCTGTCCGTTGAGCTCCATACGTTCGGTGCGGATGCCAACCACCTTGCCATCTTCACCGAGAATCTCGACGGGCGATTCGAAGAGGTGAATGTAGATCTTACGGATGTCCGGGTTGGGGTCCTCGTCACGCATGGCATAGTTTTCCAGGGTGGTGCACACCATGTCGGTTGCCTTGGTGGTACGGCGGGCTTCCTCGGAGGCTTCGTCGTAGTCGATGTCCTCGGGGTCGACGAGTACCTGAACATTCGGGGAGTGATCGAGTTCGCGCAGTTCGACTGGGGTGTACTTGGCCTGGGCAGGGCCGCGGCGGCCGAAGACGTGAACTTCCTTCACCTTGGATTCTTTGAGACCGGCGTAGACGTTGTCGGGGATCTCGGTGACGAGGAGTTCGTCGGCGGTTTTGCCAAGGATGCGGGAGACGTCAAGGGAGACGTTGCCGACGCCCACTACGGCGACCTTTTCAGCGTTGAGGGGCCACTCGCGGGGGAATTCCGGCTGGCCGTCGTACCAGGCGACAAATTCGGCTGCGCCGAAGGATCCGTCCAGGTCAATGCCGGGGATGTCGAGGGCGCGGTCTGCTTTGGCGCCGGTTGCGAAGATGACGCCGTCATAGTACTGGAAAAGGTCGTCCAGGGTGGCGTCAGTGCCGAACTCCACGTTGCCGAAGAAGCGCACCTGCGGTTTGTTGAGAACCTGGTGCAGGGAGGTGACGATGCCCTTAATGCGCGGGTGGTCGGGGGCTACACCGTAGCGGATGAGGCCGAAGGGGGCGGGCATACGTTCGAGGATGTCAATACTCACGCCGGGATCCTGGGCGGCGGCGGATTTCATGAGGCAGTCCGAAGCGTAGATGCCGGCAGGGCCAGAACCAATGATGGCGACGCGAATAGGTCGGGTCATAATCACTTCTTCTACATTCGAGGTCAGTTGTGGTTTCTATTCTACAGAAGAGGGCAAGAAAACTATTTTTAAAAAAGTTTGGCAGAGGACTTGCGCTCGTAGGTTAGCCTACCCTAATATAAGTACTGCGAGATGGAGTAAGGGCAGATACTCCTCCTCGTTCGTCACAAGATATCAGCGACCCCCACACACGCGCTCCGGTGGGGGTCGCTGGTAATTTACCCCTCATTTTCGGGGTAAAATTACCGCTAGCAGCGAACGGAACCCACGAAAAGTCCGCTTCCACCTTTCTCAGCAGTAAAGTAGGCACCGTGGATCATGATGGCGATGGAATGTGCATTGGCCCCCAAAACGAACACCGCTGGGGCATTTTCGGTGCGGCCGGGCTTCTACTCCGTGCCCCCGCTGAAGACGGCACCCCCCTCATCCTCATGCAGCACCGCGCCGAATGGACGAATGCTGGCGGCACCTGGGGCCTCCCCGGTGGAGCCATAGACTCCCACGAAAGCCCAGTATCCGGTGCTCTCCGCGAAGTCTACGAAGAAACCCACATCACCGTTGACCCGGCCCGTGCCCGCTGGTACGGCCCCACCGCTGGCATGTACTACAGCAAGCGGCTCACCCGTGAATTCAACCCCTTCGGGGACCGTGTTGCTCGCAATGGTGAACGCTACTTCGAGAGAGTCAACGGAGAGCGCGGCCTGTGGACCTACACCACCGTCGTTGCTGACCTCAACGCCCCTGTAGCGTACGAAGCGGACGAAGAATCCCAAGAACTCGCCTGGCTATCCGAAGACGACATCTCCCAGCTCGAACTCATCCCAGGTTTCGCACACGCCTGGACTGGGCTGCAAACTATCGAGGCAGACCTCATTGTGGATGGTGAGTCCGTCTACGCTAGTCGCACCACCCACATGTGGCAGAGTCGTCGTAGCAAAGCTGACCGCATGTTGGGTGAAATCGCGAAGAGCCGCCCCTGGGTATGGCGCCGCCGCCACAACATGGACTTCATTGACGAAGACGGCTACGCCAATATCGTGGACGAACCTGGCTTCTATTGGACCGCACACTGCACTGTGGTGCTCGGCGGCAAAATTGTGGGCGCGCAGGAAGATCGGGCACTGCCGTACGCCGCGCAAAGCTACTTCCACACCCTCGACGCAGAAAACGATTCAGCGTCCTTTGTGAAGAAAATGGTGCTGGAGAACGTGGCACAACGGCGGGACACCATCGTCGTCACCGACAATGAGGACCTCATCAATGAGCTCCCGCAGAACTTCACCCACGTATGGGATAACTCCTGCCTCTTCCGCTAGTCCTTGACCTTGTCGGAGTCCTTTACACTCAGCGGATTGTCCGTGTGGCCCACCAATGCACCCACCGAATCAATAATGCGGCTGGGGCGGTAAGGCCAGCGGTCCGCTTCCTTCACACCCGAGATACCGGAGAGTACTAGGAAAGTGTGCATGCCAGCTTCCAGACCAGACTTCACATCTGTGTCCATCCGGTCACCAATCATGATGGTCTCTTCGGAGTGTGCGCCCATCGCCCGGAGTGCGGAGCGCATCATCATCGGATTCGGCTTACCGATGTAGTAAGGCTCTTTACCAGTGGACGCCATAATAAGGGACGCCACCGAACCGGTAGCCGGCAGCACGCCCTCCGGGGCGGGGCCAGTGTTGTCGGGGTTGGTGCAGATGAACTTGGCGCCCTTCAAAATGAGGTTGATAGCCTTGGTGATGGCCTCAAAGCTGTAGGTACGGGTTTCTCCCAACACCACATAGTCGGGGTTGGTGTCCGTCAGGATGTAGCCTGCCTCGTGGACGGCGGTGGTCAGGCCAGTTTCGCCCACCACATATGCTGTACCATTGGGGTTTTGCTCATCCAAGAAGGCGGCGGTGGCCATCGCGGAGGTCCAGATACGTTCCGCGGGGATGTCGATGCCGCTGAGGGCGAGCCGGGCAGACAGATCGCGCGGCGTAAAAATCGAGTTGTTCGTCAACACCATGTAGTTGATGTCGTTGCCCTGCAACTCTTCAAGGAACTTTTCAGCGCCATCAACCGGCTTATCCTCTTTAACAAGAACGCCGTCCATGTCAGTCAGAAAGTTCCACTTCACAGACGATGGTGCGTCCTTTTTCTCCTCTTTGTCGTCCTGCTGCCTCTTCACTGCGGAGACCTCCTCCATATTTTCTGCAGAACGTGCACTCACTTGTGCCGTCTTAGATTTGGTTGTCATACGTCCATTGTCCCAGGTCGTGGCGAAAAAGCTAGCATCTGGTAGAGATCACCAGGGTAGAGCCGACGACAAGGGGCATAAACAGGACCACCGACCGGGCCCACCGCGGGCGACTATTGTGCGCCAAGAGAATTCGTCTAGAGCTAATTTCGCTCAGTAGAATAAGCGCTAAGGCCACGACCCGGGATCCACAAGACACCCGGGCTATCGCTGATTTACGACTACGATAGTGTCGCTACCACGACAACTCCGCACAACTCATAAAACGCAAGGAATCGGTGACTTCTATGGAGCGGAACCAATCCCCCTTCTATGTCATGGCATCGGCAGCCAATGCCGGCACCTCCATCATTACCGCAGCTCTCATCTACGGGCTGAAAGACGCGGGGTACACTGTCGGCATTTTCCGCCCAGTGAACTCCATTCTTCCCGCCAGCGTCATCCCCTCCGAGCAAGGGGACCCCATGCTGCAGGCCCTCACCGAGCTCAGCAACGCCGACCTCGCCTACGAGGACTGCACCGGGGTCAATTACCTCGACCTACTCGAAGACCGCAATACGGCACTGTCCACCATCATTTCTCGCTTTGATGCCATCCAAGACAAGTGCGACATCGTCGTTGTCCTCGGCAGCGACTACTCCACTGGCATGGCCGACGAGTTCGATCTGAACGGCCAGATTGCCATGAACCTGGGTGCACGCCTTCTCCTCGTCGAAAGCCTCCGCGACCGCGACGTCACCACCTTCCGCTCCATCTGTTTCGCCGCCGTCCAACACCTCCGCAAGAACCACCAGAATCCGGCTGCTCTCATCGTCAACCGGATTCCCGCAGACAACGACAACTACCAGGAGATCGCTGCCGAAATTCGGGAATCCTTCGGGGAAGCCTTAAACCTCCCCGTCCTCACCACCCCCGAAATTCCACTGCTGCACGCCCCCACCGTCTCCGAACTCCAACGTGCCGTCCACGCTACCCTCATTAACGACGTCGACTCTGAGCTGCTCAACAATGAGGCCCTCGCTGTCACCGTCGCCGGCGTCACCTCTCAGCGCATTCTCGACCACATCTCGGAAAGCTCCATCGTCGTCGTCCCCGCCGACCGAGAAAACACCCTCGCCACCCTGCTGGCCAACCAAGATAACCCAGAAACCGCTAATATCGTCGGCATCATCTGGACCGCCAACGTAGAACCCACCGCTGAACAGCTCGAGATGGCCAAGACGAACGTCCAGGTACCCATCCTTAGTACTTCACTAGGTACTTACGTCACCGCCACCACCATCGACAACACCCGAGGTGTCCTGCGCACCAGTGCCACCCACAAATTGGCAAAAGCGCAAGAATTCGCCGCCGAGTGGTTCGATGCTACCCCGCTTGACGATCTCCTCTCCACGCCTGCACCCACCTCAGTTACCCCCCAAATGTTCCAGTACCAACTGTTACAGCGGGCAAAAGCGGAGAAGAAGCATATCGTGCTGCCGGAAGGAGACGACGACCGTATCCTCGAAGCCGCCGACATCATCCTCCATGAAGGCTTTGCCGATCTCACCATCCTGGGGGACCCGGACTCCATCCTCACCCGCGCGAAGCAGCTTGGCCTGGATATATCCGCTGCCGCCCTCCTCGACCCTGATCACTACGACGGGCTGGATGAGTTTGCCGAAACCTACTTCGAACTGCGCAAACATAAGGGCATCAGTATTGATGACGCGCGCGAAAAGATGAAGGATATCAGCTACTTTGCCACCATGATGGTCCACCTTGGGAAAGCTGACGGCATGGTCTCCGGCGCGGCCCACACTACCGCCCACACCATCCGCCCCAGCTTCGAAATCATCAAGACCAAGCCAGGCGTCGCCACCGTTTCCTCCATTTTCCTCATGTGCCTGGACGACCACGTGCTGGCCTTCGGTGATTGCGCCGTTAATATCGACCCCACCCCTGCCCAACTGGCCGACATTGCCGTTTCCTCCGCCGACACTGCACGCCAGTTCGGAGTGGAACCTCGTGTAGCCCTTCTCTCCTACTCCACCGGCACCTCCGGTTCCGGCGCGGACGTTGACAAAGTGCGCGAAGCTGTCGCCATCGTTAACGATAGCGACATGCCCTACCCGGTGGACGGCCCCATACAGTTCGACGCTGCGGTGGACGCCACCGTGGGCGCCTCCAAAGCCCCCGACTCACCCGTTGCTGGCCGTGCCACCGTGTTGGTCTTCCCCGACCTCAACACTGGTAACAACACCTATAAGGCAGTGCAGCGTACCGCCGGTGCAGTCGCCGTCGGCCCTATCCTGCAGGGTCTCAAGAAACCCATCAACGACCTTTCCCGCGGCGCCCTCGTAGAGGACATTGTTAACACTGTCGCGGTCACCGCTACCCAAGCTCAGAGCATCTAGGAGCCACACTTGAGCACTGTATTCGTTATTAATTCTGGTTCGTCCTCCATCAAGTACCAGCTCATCAACCCTGCTCTGGAGGGTACAGATGCTGTCGTCGCCTCCGGCATGGTGGACCAAATCGGTCTCCCGCAAGGCAAGTACTCCATTAAGCATGATGGGGAAAAGATCGAGCACATTGCGGCGATCCCCGACCACTCTGTTGGTATGCAACTCGTCATTGACCTCTTTAGCGAAGTAGGGCTCGACCTTGACACACAAGATGTCGTGGCAGTCGGCCACCGCGTCGTGCAAGGGGGCAACATCTTCCACGAACCCGTCAAGATCGACGACACCGTTGTGGAACAGATCGAAAGTCTCTCCCCGCTGGCGCCCCTCCATAACCCCGCACACGTGCTCGGCATGAAGGTGGCCCGTAAACTCCTCCCCAGCGTCCCCCACGTGGCCGTCTTCGACACCGCGTTCTTCTCCGACTTGCCGGATGCCTCCCGCATCTACCCTATCCCCCAAAATGTGGCGGAAAAGTACTCTGTGCGTCGTTACGGCGCCCACGGCACCAGCCACCAATACGTCTCCCAGCAGGTGCCGGAGCTGCTCGACCGTGACCCTGCCACGCTGCGTCAGATTATCCTCCACCTGGGCAATGGTGCCTCCGCTTCCGCTGTGAAGGGCGGCAAGCCCATCGACACCTCCATGGGGCTCACCCCGCTGGAAGGCCTCGTCATGGGCACCCGCTGCGGTGACATTGACGCCTCCGTTGTCTTCCACCTCATGCGGCAGGGTGGCTACACGGTGGACGAAATGGACACCATGTTCAACCGCCAGTCTGGGGTGAAAGCCATGATCGGCTCCTCCGATATGCGCGACCTGGATGATTTGATGGCTGCGCACGATGCCGTCGGACAGCGGTGCTGGAATGTCTACATCAACCGTCTGAAGCGCTACATTGGTGCCTACATGGTGGAGCTAGGCGGCGTGGACGTCATCGTCTTTACCGCCGGCATTGGCGAGAATTCCCCCGAGATCCGCGAAGACTGTCTGGCCGGCCTGGAGGAACTGGGCATTGAGATCGATAAGGACAGCAACAACCATCACTTCCGTAAGCCAAGCATCATCTCTACGCCGGAGTCAAAGGTGACGGTGATGGTGGTGCCCACTAACGAGGAGTTGGCAATCTCCCGCCAGGCCATCCAGTTCGCAGAGTAGCCTACACACCTCTACAACACCGCGCGTGCCGGTCCCCTCGATAGTTACGAAAAGCTAGAACAGGGTGACCGGCCGCAGTGTATTTGCCATATCCACCAGACGGTAGCGGTGCACCCGGGTGGGGGCGTTGCGGGCCATAATGCGTAGACTCCGCTCCAGCCCGCCACGGACACCATTGCGCGAAAAATGCAGGTGGAAAATGGTCTTGTGGTTTTCGGCATAGCGCAGCTTGTTGTAGCGCAGCCACCGCAGGGCTGCTTCCAACACAACGATCCGTATCTGCCGAATACGGGGTTCAGTCTCCGGCAACGTCATTAGCATGTCCGCTGCCTTCACTAGTGCATCCTCCGTCAGCTCGGCGGGTGGGCGACGCACCATCATCAGCACAGCCGTCAGCACAGCCGTCGGGTAGTGGCGGTTGTTGGACAGTAGTTCGGAGAGTGTGTTTACGGCCCGGTCGACTTCTCCAAGCTGGTTGAGCTGGCGGGCAAGGCCGAAGCCGGCCGACACGGTGGTGTGGTCGCAGCGCCAGCAGGTGCGGTAGTAGCTGCGGGCTATGGCCTGCCACTCCTCCTTCTCGGCCAGGGACATATCGAGTTCGTCTTGCACGATGAGTTCAGAGGTGGAGGCGAGGGCTAGTTTGGGGCCGGTTTCGCCGGGAAGGCTGTCGAGAACTCTATCGAAGTGCTGGTAGGCGGAGCGGTAGTGGTGCTTGAGTAGGCTAGTGATGCCCTGGAACCACTCGTAGCGCCAGTCCAGGATGTGGGGGTGCATCTGCGTGAGGATGTCTTTGGCCATCCGGGGGTCGCCCAGGTCAATGTAGGAGCGCACGATGGCGAGGGGCACTTCGGTGGAGTGACGGGCGGGGGAGTCGGGGTTTTGCAGGGCGGCCATCAGTTGGTCGATACGTTCCTGCGGGGTGGAGTAGCTGGTGGCGTTGACGAGTTGGACGCCGGGATCGTCCGGGCCGGAGAGTGGGAGGGGGAGCGCCTCTGCGAGTGACTCCGGGTTGAGGAGGAAGTCGTGCATCTGGCCATCGCGGAGGAAGTCGGTGCGGGCTACCTCTTTGGTGATGCCGAAGGTGTTGCGCTGGGGCGAGAACTGGGTGGAGAGGAAGGGGTATTCGCGGCCTTCCCGTTCGGAGAGAATCTCCCGCAGTACGCCCATGAGCTGTACGGACATGTCGTCGGCGGAGACGAAGCGCCGCTTTGGGTTGGGGTCGGTAGCGCGGCGGAGGAGCCGGTAGAGGTTGTCATGTTTGTACATGAGTGGTTCGTCGCTGGGGGACGGGATGCCGGGCTTGTAGACGCCGTCTTTGTGGGGAAGCCGCATGATGAGGGCGGCCAGGGTGCGGCCGACGGTGTAGATATCGGAGGCGACGGAGGGGCCACTGGTGGCAATTTCGGGAGCTTGGAAACCGGGAGTGCCGTAGATGTAGCCGAATTTGCCGATGGGGGTGACGGCTCCCATGTCGATGAGCTTCACCTGGTCCTCGGTGAGCATGATGTTTTCGGGTTTGAGGTCGTTGTAGGTGAGTCCGAGGGAGTGGAGGTGGTCGAGGGCAGGGAGGACTTCCAGGATGTAGCCGATGGCGAGGGTGACGTCAAGAACGTGCCCGGGGTTGGAGTTGCGGACGGTGCGCAGGGAGGGGCCGCCCACGTATTCCATGACGATGTAGTTGGCATCGTCGGGTTGGGTTCTGCTGTGGTGGGCAGGGTTGTGGTCGATGACGAAGTTGTAGATGTTGACGATACCGGGGTGGGTGACCTGTGCAAGGAATTCTTTTTCGGCGCGGGCGACTTCGAGGGATTCTTCCCGGTTGGTGTCGAGGAGGCCCTTAAAGACGACCCAGCGTTCCGAGACGTTGTGGTCGCGGCCGATGTAGATCCATCCCATACCGCCGTAAGCGATGACGCCTTGGATTTCGTATTGGTCGCCTACCCAGGCGCCAGGTTTTAAGCGGGGGAGGGGGACGCCTTTTTGTTTGGCGACTTTAGCGACTTTTTCGCGGCTCAACAGAGCGTCGCGGGGATCATAGGGGGTGATGTACGGGATGGTGACGAGTCCATCGGCGACGCGGCGACCGGGCCGCTGTTGAACTTCGAATTCGGTGGTGAGGCGGTCAGCGGTGTCGGTGCGGTGGAATTGTTCGCCGCCGTTGGGGCCGTGCACGACGGGGACTTTGACGACGCCGACGGTACTGACGTCGTCAGTGTCGGGGGTGTTGATGGCAGCGGTGGGTGTGTCGCTGGGGTTGCCGTTGGGGGCGCCGTTGGGGGCACCGTTGGGGGCACCGTTGGGGGCACCGTGCGGAGGGGAGGCGGAGGTAGACGCAGCGTCGGGCAGGGTGGGTTCGCCCAGGGCGAGGAGTTCAGAGAGCGAATACTCGTCCTCGTCATCGTCGTCGTCCAGGTTGAAGGGGACAGCGGCGGTCATGGCGGTCATGGCAGTTGCGGGTTCGCTGACGGGCCCGGTTGGCCCAGTCGGCCCGGTTGGCCCCGTTGCGCGGGTCGGCCCGGTCGGTTCGGTGGTCGGTTCGGTGGTGTCTTCGCTCATTACTCGTACTCCCGGTAGCGGGGGAGGAACCCGGCAACTACACAGACGGACTCCAGCACCAGCAGGATGACGAGTCCCACGCCGGTGGCAAAGATCGTGCTGTGGGCGAGGTTGGCACTATCGCGAACTTGACCACGGGCGGCGCTGATACAGCGTTGTAGAAGTGCATCGACCTCGTTGAACTGTCCGCCGCCGGCACTGCGGGCCATGCTGGTGGCGATGGCAGTAGCTTCCCTGCGGTTTCCGTCAGCCAGCTGGTCCACCATCTCCTGGTGGGTATCCCGCCACGCGTGGAGAGCAGTAGTGGTCTGCTCGGAGAGCTTTACTGTTTCTGCTGAGTTGGTGCGTTCTGCGAAAGTGTCGACAGCCTCCGTCACCTTATCCATGTTCTTGAGGAACGGTGCAGAGTCGATGGTCGACCCGGCGTTGGCCTGGGAGAGTTCCACCATCTCGTGGGAGCGCATCTGCTGGGCGGTAATGCGGGCGTCGGTGAGGATCTCGGAAATGGAGTGGTTGTCGGG